>JAEEGL015238002.1_pt1 | contig 13247 bp, 9 predicted proteins | sample 9134231 | NCBI WGS metagenome assembly JAEEGL01 (sample SAMN16246548, study PRJNA631951) | gut metagenome | biome: gut microbiome; feature: rumen; material: fiber-attached | host: Bos | place: Iran: Karaj | collected 2018-10 | reverse complement strand
CGTGAATCTGGTGTCCGAAATTACGAAAAATGCCTGGATAAAATTCACAGAAAGATTGTAACAGAAATGATTTTTGAGGATGAATCCAATGGAAAATCCGTTAAAAACCGGGCCGAAAAGGGCAGTTTATCCTCTAATAATGTTATTACTCTCGACGCGCCGGATCTCTTTAAATATCTTGGCAAACCTGTTTTTGATGAAAGCCAGATAAAGGTTGCTTCTGTTCCCGGTACCGCAATTGGTCTTGCCTGGACAAGCATGGGTGGTGATACACTTTTAATAGAAGCAACTTCTTTTGCAGGAAAAACAGGCCTTGTCCTTACCGGACAGATGGGCGATGTAATGAAGGAATCAAGCCAGATTGCTTTTGACTGGGCAAGAAAGTTTGTGCTTGAACGCGGAACAAAAGATGCAAAATGGTTTGAAGAAAATATTGTTCACCTGCACATTCCGGAAGGAGCAACTCCAAAGGATGGTCCTAGTGCCGGAATTACAATGGCAACTACTTTTGTTTCATTGCTGCTTAATAAAAAAATTAAGCCGAACCTTGCAATGACTGGAGAGCTTTCGCTTACTGGACAGGTGTTGCCGATTGGCGGACTGCGCGAAAAGACAGTTGCCGCAAAGCGAAATAAGATAAAGACAATTATTATTCCAAAAGCAAACGAACGCGATCTTGAAGAAATTCCTGAACACGTAAAGCAGGGAATAAAATTTGTTCCTGTAACTGATGTTCGCGAAGTTCTGGAGCTGGCACTGGGAGTTAAGTAATAAGGGTGGATTCGAGAACCTCGGCCACCGTTACATCATTCCAATTTCAATAAGCCATTCGCGCAGTTCTTCGTTCCAGTGGAATTCCTTAATAAATTTGCAGTCTTTCATGCCAAAGCCGTGCTTGCCCCAAGGGTAACGTGCCAGGCAGCATGGAATATTTGCTTCCTGTAGTGCGTCGTAAAGACGAAGGGAATTTTCTGGAATTACAACAGGATCGTCATCGCAGACAACAACATAAGTCGGCGGCATGTCGGACGGTACATTCAGCTCAAGCGAAAATTCATTTTTGCGTTCCTGTGTCTGATTCTTTTTGCCTTTACCAAGAAGGCTGTCTCTTGACCAGCGGTGTGCAATATCGTCCTGCATGGAAACTACGGGATAAACGGGAATTACAAAATCCGGGCGGAGCGAAACTTCGCATGGAATTCCTAAGGCAGAAATTTCATCATGAGTCTGCCAGAATTCTCCTGCCATTGTTACAAGATGTCCTCCGGCAGAAAATCCGATTACACCGACTTTGTTTGGATCTATATCCCATTCTTCTGCATTTTCTCGGACAAGCTGAATTGCCCTCTGAATATCCTGAAGCATCGCTGGATAGTGATAAAGACTTTCGGCTGTGCGGTATTTTAAAACAAAAGCAGTTACGCCGTTTTCTGCAAACCACGTAGCGGTAGTATTTCCTTCGCTTTGCAAGCCAAGATGATGATAGCTTCCGCCCGGGCAGATAATAACTGCTGTATCGGTTTTAGTGCTTCCTTCAACAGGCTTATGCATGAACATTACAGAAGGCTGATTTGCCATGCCTTTTATATTCTTCCATAAATATATAGTTTCATCGTTTGAAAAAACGGGAAAAATTTCAATAAAAAAAATTGCTGCGGCTAAAACAAGAAATTTATTTTTCATGAATTAAAAGTTATCAGTTTATTATATGAATTGCAAGTTTCTTTTCTAAATTGTAAAATCGTGTTCTATGAATTTATTACGAGATAAAATTAAAGCAATAATTTTTGACATGGATGGAGTAATCCTTGATTCCGAAACAATTTCCGACATAACCTGGAAAATGGCTGCCGGCGAAAAAGGTCTTGAAGTTAATGATGAAATTTTAAATGCCTGCCGCGGAACAAATAAAAACGACACAATGATAATCTTAAAAAAATATTACGGAAGCGATTTTGACAGCAAGGCTTTCCTTGAACGGACTTCGGAATTGTTTCATAAGATAGAAGAAAAAGATGGAATTCCTTTAATGCCTTATGCAAAAGAAATTCTTGAATATTTAAAACCGCGTTACCGTCTTGCACTTGCATCTTCTACACACGGTCCAACTGTTGAACGCCAGCTAAAAAATGCAGGCGTAATTGATTTTTTTGAAAAGCGTACGACGGGCGAAATGGTTGTACATAGTAAGCCCGATCCTGAAATTTATCTTATGGCGTGTAAATCAATTGGTTTTGAACCAGCTGAATGTGCGGCAATAGAGGACAGCCTGAACGGAATTAAAAGTGCATTTACCGCAGGTCTTAATCCCGTAATGGTGGTAGATAAAATTAAGCCTACAGAAGAAATCCGTAAAATGTGCTGCGAAGTTTTTGATTCTCTTGAAGATTTAAAGTCAGTTTTGTAAAAATCATGATTTTTACCTATGTATTTATAACGGTTTGTATGATATACTAGTGTTCGAGGTAAAAATATGAAAAGATTTCTTGATGAAAATTTTATTTTGCAAAACGAAACTGCAGAGATTTTATTTCACAAATATGCAGAAAACGAGCCGATTTTTGATTTTCATAATCATTTGAGTCCGCAGGAAATCTTTGAAAACAAAACTCTCGGAAACCTTGCGAATGCATGGCTTGATCACGATCACTACAAATGGCGTGCAATGCGTGCGGCCGGCGTTGACGAAAGTTTAATTACCGGACACTTACGCAAAGACGGCAGCGTTAAATCAGATGACGAACGCGGCGGAAAAGATGCGGTTCAAAAAGCTGATTACGAACGATATCTGGCATTTGTAAAAACTCTTCAGGGCTGTGTGGGAAATCCGCTTTATCACTGGAGCCATCTTGAGCTTAAAAGATATTTTGGAATTTCTGAACCGATTACAGAAAAAAATGCAAAGGAAATCTGGGATAAATGCAACGAACTTTTGAGCAGAAATGAATTCGCGCCGAGAGGACTTCTTGAAAAGCTTGGCGTAAAAGAACTCTGTACAACTGACGATCCTCTTGATTCACTCGAATGGCATAAAAAAATTGCCGCTGAATGGAAAGATGTAAAAGTTCGTCCGTCGTTCCGCCCGGACTTTGCAATTAATGCAGAAAATAAAGCTTATCCTGAATATATTTCTAAACTCCAGGAGATGAGCGGCAAAAAGTTTATGACAATTAATGATATGATTGCAGCCCTTGCAGAACGAATGGATTTCTTTAAGGAAAATGGTTCTGTTGTAAGTGATCATTCTCTTGAAGATGATTTTTACATGCCTGCTTCTTACGACGACGTAAATTACATTTTTGAAAAGGCATGGATTGGAAAAAAGCTTTCTCATGATGAACTTGCAAAATACAAAGGCTACATGCTTGTTGAACTTGGAAAACTTTATGCAGAAAAGGGCTTTGTAATGCAGATTCACATCGGCGCTTTGCGAGATCAGAATTCTTACATGCTTAATGCGGCAGGCAAAAATATTGGTGAAGACAGCCTTCAGGATTTTAATTTTGCTCCTCAAATTGGCGCAGTTTTGAATGCAATTTATTCTACAAATCCAAATGCTAAAACAATTCTTTACAATTTAAATCCAAAGGATAATGAAGCACTTGCAACAATGGCTGCTAACTTCCGCAACTGCCAGTTTGGTCCTGCATGGTGGTTTAATGATCACAAAGACGGAATTGAAGAACAGATTCGTGTTTATTCACGTACAGGTGTTTTAGGAAAATATGTCGGAATGCTTACGGACAGCAGAAGTTTCCTTTCTTATCCAAGACATGAATATTTCCGCAGAATCCTTTGTAATTATATTGGCAGCTTAGTTGAAGCCGGTGAATTTCCTTGGGATGAAGAAAATCTTGGAAAGCTCGTAAAAAATATCTGTTACGAAAACGCCGGACAGTTTTTTTCTACAGCGCTTTAGAGAAACTTAAGAATACATTTATAATTGATTTTCCCCTGTAAAAGTGTCATACTTATCAAAATATTTCAATTTTGACGAGGCTTGATTATGGAGAAAAAAATTGTTAACAACTACGGAAGTTTTGACGTTGTAATGTCAAAAGGAAAAGGTTCAACTCTTTGGGATGTAAACGGTAAAAAGTACATCGATTTTATTGCAGGAATCGGAGTGAACTGTCTTGGTCATAATTACAAACCATTAGTAAAAGCAATTTCTCGGCAAGCTACTCGTCAGCTTCATATTTCCAACTATTATTTGTCTGATGTTGGAATTGATTTTGCAGAAAATCTTCTTAAGGTAACCGGTTTTGAACGCGGTTATTTTGGAAACTCTGGTGCAGAAGCAAATGAAGCGGCAATTAAACTGGCAAGAAAATACGGTCAGTTGAATGGCGGTGCAAAAAGAAAAACAATTATCACTCTTGAAAATTCTTTCCACGGAAGAACTCTTGCAACTTTAACTGCAACTGGTCAGGAAAAATTTCATCCGGAATGTTTTGGTCCTTATCCAGAAGGATTTAAAACAATTAAGGCAAATGATTTTTCTGCACTTGAAAATGCATTTGATGATACAACCGCAGCACTTTTTATTGAAGCAGTTCAGGGTGAAGGCGGTGTAAATATTCTTGATGAAAAATGGGCAAAGGCTGCTGCAGAAGCCGCAAGAAAAGCAGGTGCAATTGTAATGGTTGATGAAGTTCAGACAGGAATTGGACGAACCGGAACTTTCCTTGCAAGCGACGCTCTTGGAATTAATCCTGAAGTTGTAACTCTTGCAAAAGGAATTGCAGGCGGAGTTCCAATGGGAGCTTGTCTTTTCCGCGGTAAGGCTGCTAACGTTTTTGAATCTGGAGATCATCAGTCAACATTTGCAGGTAATCCGCTTGCATGTGCGGCAGGACTTGTAGTTTTGCAGATTGTTTCAAGTCAGGAATTCCTTGACCGCGTAAACAATGCAGGAGACGCAATCCGCGGTGCAGTTGCCAGCTGGAATAATCCGCTTGTAAAGGATGTTCGTGGAAAAGGACTTATGATTGGTATTCAGATTGATACAAAAGTTAATCCTCTTGATATCAAAAAGAAATGCCTTGAAAAAGGACTTTGTGTTACAAGTGCAGGAAGTGATGTAATCCGATTCCTTCCTCCACTGAACATTTCTGATAAAGAAATTAATGAAGGTCTTGAGATTTTTAAGAATGTTCTTGAAAATATCTAACAAACGACTGTTAGTTAGTGTTGCATTTTTATTGCTGCTTGGAAAAGTATTTGCGCAGGGAATTCTTGAGCATCCAAGAAAAGTATATAAACTTGCAACACAATATTTTGATATCCTGTTTTCTAATGAAAGTTCTCAGACAGCGTATCTGCTAGCGCAAAAAGCAGATGAAATTTATTTAGAAACAAAAGATGAAAATCCTCTTGATTATGATTTCCGCATGCCGGTTATTATTTCTCCGGATTCACAGATTTTTTCTGTAGAATATACATCTTCTCCATATAACCGCATAATAATTTTTGAAGGTACAGGTTTAGATTCAGACGACGAATTTTTGCTTTATGAATGTTTTAAAAGAGAAGTTGCAATTGCGCAGCTTCAGTCAATTCGAAGCGCAGGAAGTAAAGTAATCGGAAAATTTATGAACAGCTTTACTCCGGTTTCTTTAATACATCTTCCCGATTCATTTATACAGAGTGCCGGTCGCATTTATATTTCTTCTACAGTTACAGATAAGCAGGCTCTTCAGCTTTTAACTCAGGCAAAAATAGAAAATAAATTTCCTTCCTGGTTTCAGTGTATTTCTAACCGCGATATTTATCCAGGCAACGATGTTTATATTGCGGCAAATTCTGCGTTCAATGCTTTTTTAATTCAGCGTTATGGAATAGATAAATATGATTATTTCTGGGAATTATGCGGAGAAATAAATCTTTTATTTATTGGCGGAGTTTTTAATAAGGCGTACGGAACTTCAATTTCAAATTTATGGAAGGAATTTGAAGATTCAATTGCCATTCCGGAAAATCTAGAACAGATGGAAGCTTATGAGAAATGCGCCGAAACGGTTTTTCCAAACGATAGGGAAGCTTCCTATGAATTTTTAATTGCTTCTGATTATGGACTTATCTGGTATGACGAAATAAAAAAAGAAGTTGATTTTTATGATGAAAATTCTGATTTTAAAATCCGTGAACTTTTGTTTCTTGCGCAGGACGTAACAAAGCTTTCCATATCAGATGGTCAGAGATATCTCAGCGTTTCCTATAAGCAGAACGGCTACAGAAAAAATTTTGTAAATTTTAAAACAGAAATTTATGATTTGCAGCAAAGGTGTTTTCTTAAGCAGGCATATAATCTTACGGATTCAGCAGTTATAACTTTAAGCGACGGAACTCTTGCAGTTGCAGGTTTTACGGAAGAAGACAATGCTCCGGTGTTAAAAATTATAACTATGAAAGAAAACGCAACAGAAGAAGATGTAATTTTTTCAAAAACATTTTCGGCTGATTGTCTTCCTTCAAGTCCTGTGAGTTTTGAAAACGGAAGCCTTTATTATTTATTGACCGATAAATCCGTAAAAAAAATTGATGATAACAATGCTCAGGTTTTATGCCGCTTGAATTATGAAACAGGTGAAGAATCATATTATTCTCTTCCATACCGGATTTTCAATTTAAAAAAAGACAGAAAAAAAATCCGAGAAAATAATGTAATTACTTTTAATTATTTTGACGGCGAAGCAGGCACAAGTTCAAAAATCGGTTATATAGAATTTGGAAAATCCGGCAGGGAAGAAGAAAAGCCCCGCGCTGTTGTAGATGAAACTTCTGAATTAATTTCCGGCGCGGGAGAAAATGCTTCCGGCGCAGAAGAAGAAATTTTTAGCGCGGAAGAAAATGCTTTCGGTGCAGAAGAACTTTCTTCTGCAGATTTTTATTTTCAGACTGCAGATTTAATCGGCGGTGTAAATTCCTTTTCTTTTATGAATGGAAAAATTTATTACTGTTCGAAAAAGTTTTCTTATTGCAAATTGAACGTAATGAATTCTATATATATGCCATTTGCCAGAACTTCGATAAAGAAATTGGCGGATGAAGAATTAAATACAGTTTCTGTAAGTGTAGAAGAGCCCGAACATTTATTTATAAATGTAGAAAAAGATCCGGAAACAAAAAAGAAAACTCTTGGAGAATATCAGCTGGGAACTTATATTCCTTTTGCATATTTTTTCCCGCCTTCTGTAATTCCTCTGGTTGCAATAAAAGAAATTTCTTTAGACTCCGGAGTAACTCTGGCTCCTGCAATCGGATTAACTTTGCGCACCGGTGCCGATCCTTTTGATAATACACGCGTTACACTTTCTACGAGTGCAGGTCTGGCTAATTTAAGTTATCAGAAAATCTTTACAAAAAAATTTACCGAATATACAGATTTTTCAAGTAATTCAATCCGCGATCTTGTAGACATCAACAATTCACAAAAGAAAAATATTGCCGCAGTTGCATACATAGAAAACTTTTCTACACCGATTGATTTAAGACTGGCTTCTTCATTCAGATTCAGTACAAAAGGTGAGTATGACTTTTTGGCGCTTGCCGGAACATCGTGGACAATTCCGTTCAGAATGAATTTCCGTAACCTTACGATTGGAATTAACGGTTATTATTCTGCATCTACAGATTATTATGATCCAACGCTTACATATTATAATCCGCCAAAGCAGGACTGGCCTTCATTTGAGCAGGCATACCAGATTGCCCTCGTATGGACAGGTATTGAATATTCAAACATCCATCAATATGGTATTTCCAAATATGAACAGCGCGGACTTTCTGTAGGTGCAAAACTTTATTCATTCTGGGATATTAACGAAATAAAACTTTTAAATGCCTATAAAGCTGAACTTGAAAAACAGCTGGAGGAAGAAGAAGCCGAAAGGAAAAAAAATGAAGCGCAGGGAAATGCAGGCGGTTCGGGAAGCGGAACTCCAGGAAGTGAGCCGGAAACAAAAACAGAAAATGAAGGCTTGCAGAATTCTGAATACAATTTAACTCAGGCTCAGATAAATGAAATTTACAATCAGAAAATGCTCAATATAAGTCAGTTCAATTTAAGCCTTTATGCCGATGTAAAAATTCCGCGGCTTACTCCATTAAAAATGCACAGCGGCTGGGTTCTGAGCGTGCCTACTTCAATTCATGCAGAATTTTTAAAGGAAAACGGAAATGCGTTGAATGTCTGCATTGAATCTCTGATTATTGGAAAGGAAATTCAAAATGGAATTCCGTTTACTCAGATTTTCTTTTACCGCTCAGGCCTTAAATTCGGATACGATTTTAATTTAAATTACGATACTGCAAAGGTTCAGCTCCCGGATATCAGAAGAAAAAATTATATTGGAACTCTTTTATCCAACACTTATGTAAGCGACAGTTTGTATCTTTTGATTGATATGGATTTTTCTTCTCCAATCGGCATCGTTTCCAAAATACAGTTCAGCGGCTCTGCAAAGTTTGAATATTTCCCGCGGACATCGGCTTATAAACTTGGCCTGGTTTTAAATGCACATTTTTAATTTTTTGTTATAGTGCTTTTTTTTTTAACTCATTTTTATTATATTTTATAATATGGTAAATGAATCGCGGAAAAAACTGCGATTTGCTGCCTCCATGCAGCGCCGCTGCCGCGGGGGCTAAGGAGTAAAAAATGATTGAATTATCTAATGTTTTTCGTGATTTTGGAAATTTCCGTGCTGTAAATAACATTAGTTTTTCCATTCCTACAGGACAGATTGTTGGATTACTCGGACCAAATGGTGCCGGAAAAACTACTACAATGCGAATGATTTCCGGTTTTATAGAGCCAACTTCTGGAACCATTAAAATTGATGGCATTGATATCCATGAAAATCCTGTTGAAGCAAAGAAAAAAATCGGTTATATGCCGGAATCTGCACCGCTTTATCAGGATATGATTGTTGAAGATTATCTTAATTATATTGCAGAAATTCATAATGAAGATGCTTCCGTAAAAGTTCCGCAGCTTTGCGAAGAATGCGGACTTAAAGAAGTTATGAGCAAAAATATTTCTGAGCTTTCGCGTGGTAACCGTCAGAGAGTTGCTCTTGCGCACGCATTAATGCATGATCCTGAAATCCTTATTCTTGATGAACCGACCAGCGGACTCGATCCGAACCAGGTAGAAGACGTTCGTTCAATTATCCGCGAAATAGGAAAGACAAGAACTGTAATTGTTTCGACACATATTTTAAGCGAAGTAGAAACTTTGTGCAGCCGTGCAATTATTATTTCCGGCGGAAAGCTTGTTGCTGACAGTTCAATAGAAGAATTAAAGAACAGCATTAAAAAGCAGACAACTGTTTATGTTACGCTTAAATGTGCTGAAAAAAATGAATTTGCTGAAATCGAAAAGCTTACAGAAAAAATCGATGGCGTAGTAAAGGCTGCCTGTGCTCCGTTAGAAAATGATTTGTGCAGACTTGAAATTTCTGTAAAAGAAAATTATGAAATCCGGCCAAAGCTTATAACGGCACTTGTAAAGAATAATTACGATTTGTATGAAGTTTCTATCAGCGAGAATTCTCTGGAAGATGTATTCCATGAATTAACTTCCGGCAATTCGACAGAAACTGTTTCTTCAAATAACGCATCAGAAAATTTGGGAGATTAGAAAATGAAAAATAATAAATGTAAGAATGCTTCTATTATAATTATGAAGCGTGAATTAAAATCATATTTTTCCAGTCCTATTGCTTATTTTGTAACAGGATTATTTCTTCTGGTTGCAGGACTATTCTTTTTTACTCCATTTTTCCTGCAGAACAGGGCAGAGCTCCGTTCCTTATTTGCATATTTCCCGATTTTCCTCGGAATTTTTATTCCTGCATTAACTATGAGAAATTTTGCTGAAGAGCGTAGAATCGGTTCAATGGAAACTTTAATGACACTTCCGGTTACAGAGCTTCAGGTAACACTCGGAAAATATCTTGCAAGCTTTATTTCTTCACTGGTAATGATTGCGCCGACACTTTTATATCTTATTCCTGTAGAAGTTTTCGGTTCTCCGGATTACGGTCCGATTATCGGCGGATATCTTGGTGCAATCTTCTTATGTGCATGTTTTTCTGCAATCGGATTATTCTCTTCTTCAATTACAAAAAATCAGATAATCGCCTATTTCGTCGGTGGATTCATTTGTCTTGCTCTTGCATTGGTTCACATTTTCTTTGTATTCCTTCCGGCACCTGTTATTAAGTTTTTTACATTTATTTCTGCAAATGCTCATTTTGAATCAATTTCGCGCGGCATTTTAGATTCCAGAGACTTCATATACTTTATTTCTCTGGCAGTTTTATTCTTTATAATGACAGTTCGTCATGAAGAGAATCAGAAAAAGTAGGTGGTGAATTATGAAAAAAATAATAGACTGGTTTAAAAGTTCAAAAAGCGATTTTGTTTTATTTGTAATTTTTCTTGTATTAATTAATCTTTTGAGTTTCAGCTTTTATAAAAGAATAGATTTAACAAAATCAAAATCTTATTCTCTTTCTAAGGCAAGCAAGGAACTTGTAAATAATCTTGAGCAGCCTCTTTCTGTTTATTCATTTTTCGACAGCAATCTTCCGGAAGCATATAATGCAATTGCTCAATATGTAGAAGATCTTTTGTCTGAATACGAAGGCGCTGCAAAAAATAATTTTAATGTATATAAAATGAATACTTCCAAAGCGCAGAATGCAAAGCTTGCAGATGATTTTGGTCTTATGCAGGTTCAGATTCAGGAAGTAAAAAGTAAGGAAGTCGGATTCAAACAGGGCTATATGGGAATTGCCATTACTTACGGTGATTCTGTAGAAATTATAAATCCAATTTCTACAACAGACGGTTTTGAATATCTTCTTTCTTCTAAGATTTCTAAAATTATAAGTACAAGCGACACTCTTGCCGGTCTTCCAAAAAATGACCATATTGAATTAAAGCTTTATTTTTCTGATGTCCTTAAAAAATGGGGAATTTCCGGTGCAGACGAAATTGAAAAAAATGCACGTTCTGCATACAAGGCAGTAAATAAACGAGCATTGGGCAGAATTGATTTTTCAGTAGAAAATGATATTTCTGATTCAGTTTTGAGTGATGCAGAAAAATATGGTCTTCAGCTGATTAGAATACAGAATCAGGATGGAAGCGTAACAACAGCAGTTCTTGGACTTGTTCTTATTCATAATGATGATTTTTATTCACTTCCTGTCCAGATTGAAAATATGATTTTCAGTTATGTAATTACAGGAATTGATGATCTTGAAAATTCAATTACCGAAGGTTTGCAGAGTCTTCTTTCAAATATAACTTATGTTGGTTATGTTACCGGTCACAACGAAGTTGAACTTGAAGATAATTCTAATTCCGGCGGAATGACTTCGGCTGTAAATTTCAGTAATCTTGTTTCTGAAAAATATCAGTTTGTAGAAATGAATCTTTCGGAAGAAAATATTCCGGCCGGTATGAACTGTATTGTAATAAACGGTCCAAAATCTGATTTCCAGGAAGAAGAACTTTACAAAATTGATCAGTTCATTTTGCGCGGCGGAAACGTTGTTTTCTTTGTAGACGGAATGCTCGAAAATCAGATGGCAATGTATTACGGCGGCGAAAGCTTTAATAAAAACGAAAGTAATATTTTACAATTCCTGGAAGCATATGGAATTAAAGTTCAGAATGATATTGTATTTGATAAAAACTGTTACGTAACAAGAGATCAAAATTACGGAAAACTGAATTATTACTGGGCTCCAAACCTTCAGAAGGAACAGCTTTCTCAAAGCAGCGTAATTACAAAAAATCTCGGCTTTGTTTTAATGCTTCAGAACAGTTCAATAGACGCTGGCGGTGCAATAGACAACAAGGATGTAAATCTTTCTGTGCTTGCAAAAACCTCTGCAGATTCATGGAGTGCTTCTGAAAATATTTATTTGAATCCTATTACTATGTCGGTTCCAAAAAATAAAGAAGAGCTTCATTCAAGCGTACTCGCCGTTCTTGCCGAAGGAAAATTCAACAGTTATTTTGAAACAGCGCCTGAATTTGATAAGCAGGAAGAAGAAAAAACTGAATTGAATAATATTCAGACTTCAAAGCATATTGCAAAAAGTATTGCAAACGGAAAATTATTTGTAACAGGTTCTTCTCAGATTACAACCGGACAGGTAATTGATGAAGCCGGAAACACACCGGTTGCCATGCTTTTACTTAATGTAATTGATTATATGAACGGCAACAAGGATTTGTGTGTTATGAGATCAAAGGGACTTTCTGCAAATGTCCTTACAATAAAATCTAAGGCTGCTGCAAACTTCTGGCAATATTTCTGTGAGTTTGGAATTCTTGTTCTTATATTTATCTGCTGGCTTATTGTATGGAGAATTCGTGTAAACCGAAGAAAGCAGATAAACAAAAAATACAATCCAAACGATGAGCGATTAATTAAATAAAGGAGATGCGACTATGAAAACTAGAAAACTTATATTAATTATTGCCGATGCAGTTCTTCTTGGTGTGTTAATTATAAATTTAATAATTTCTTCAAAAAGCAGTATAAAGAATTTTGAAATTAAAGAAGACTTTAATTCAATTTTAATTTCAAAAGCCGATGGAGAAATTTCTTTAACTAAAGATGGCGAAGAATGGTTTGTTGGAAACGAAAAGCTTCCTGCAGAAAATTATTCTGTAGAAAATATTGTAGATGCAGTTTCTTCAATCAAAGTTCTGGATAAGGTTGCTTCTTTATCTGAGTACACAAAAGAAACTTATGAATTTACAGATAATAATGCAATTACTGTTCTTGTAAAAAATGATGATAAGGTTTTAAGAAAAATTGTACTTGGAAAAAAATCTACAGTTTACAGTCAGACCTTTATTACATTAGACGATAAGAATGATATTTATCTTTCTACAGGTTCTCTGCGAAGCAAATTCGAAATCTCTGAAAAAGATTTAATTAAAACAGAGCCTGAACCGGAAGAAGCTTATTCAGAAGCAGAAGAAGATTTTGATGCAGACGATTTTGAAGCAGAACCGGAAGAACCTTCGATTGAATTGTAATGAGTATGCCCAAAATACATCCGTGTATTTTGGGCAACTGCAGTTTTTCCAAAGGAAAAACTGCTTATTTCGCGCGTCCATGCGCGACCACAGCGTGAGGCTTTAAGGAATAAAAAATGATAAAACTGGTTGCTTTTCTTGGAAACTTTGGACGTGAATACGAAAAAACAAGG
>JAEEGL013681414.1_pt1 | contig 13247 bp, 17 predicted proteins | sample 9134231 | NCBI WGS metagenome assembly JAEEGL01 (sample SAMN16246548, study PRJNA631951) | gut metagenome | biome: gut microbiome; feature: rumen; material: fiber-attached | host: Bos | place: Iran: Karaj | collected 2018-10 | reverse complement strand
GTTCAACTTTGCCAGCATGTCCAAAATACGCGGGTCCGCCGATAAGGGGACGAAATCGGGCGTATGTTGTGACGTGTCCGTCGCGCTTCTTGGGTTCGTCTTCGTGTTCCCTTTCGCGTTCATCGTTGTACCACTCCCCCCGGATCGCGGGGGGGCGCGAAGGTCCCCCGGGAAAATACGCGCAACGGGCCAAAAGTCGCGCAGAAAAATTCGCCGCTGGGGGACGGATCGCGGGCCCGTTCCCCCCTGTAAAGGACATGTAAAAGACATGTAAAGAGACAAGCCAGGGCGCAAAAAAGGGAAGACGCGCAGCGCGTTTCGTGTCCCCTTCGCGCGCGCGTCCTTCGCTCCCTGTCTGTCCGTTTTTGATACACAAGCCGCAACGCGGGCGCGTGTTCGTGAATGTCTTTCCCGGACATGGGGACACATAACGCCGCGCGTTAATGTGATAACATGTCCCAGCTTGTCCAGTGCTTTATACCACTTCGGACGGGTTCCGAATGTCCCGCGCTGGCGCGCTGGAAGCGAACGCAAATTCTTTCGTTCCGTTTGCGTTCCATGCCCTTCAAAAACGCGTCAAATTGGCCCGAAATTTTACCGCGTGGGTTCTTCTTCCTGTCTTCCAAGTTTACCCCCTTGCCGTCGATTGTCGGCGCGTCCGGGGGACATTCAAGCGACACGCAAGGGACATCTTAACGGCGCGTTTGGAAAACATCTTCAGGAACGTTCGCGGCGTTTCGGTATTACCCTCTCCAACCTGTTAGTTTTTTTTATACCCATTTTTTGCCCCAAAGCGCGCGCGTTTTTCGCTCCCGTTTTCCCCCGGTTTTTGATAATTGGTTTTCGTCTTAATTGGTTCCCCGGATCGCGGGGACGTTCCCGGGAAATTCCCCCAGCGGGGGCGCGTGGATCGCGCTCCCCGGTCCGAAGTTTTACCCGAAGAAGAACGCGGGGAAGGGGGAAAACTCCCCTGACTTCCCCCAGCAAAAGGAAGGCGGCCGCGCTGGAAGTCCGCCCCAGTGGATCCCCTAAAAGAAGCGGGACAGATCAAAGAAGCGAAGAAGCCGGGAAACGAAAGTACAAGGCGCTTCGCGGACGATGATTTCATAAATTCGTCTTTCGCTGGGGCTCAGTCTGTCCGGGCTGTTTCGCAGCCGTTCCCCGCATTCCGCCGCCTGTGCAAGTTCGCCCCGCTGCATTTGTAATGGGGCTAAAAGTTGCCCGCGCTGTCTGTCCGTCCCCAGAATGACAAATAAAGAACCGTCCGGGAATTCCGCAACTGCGCCCCGCCCTGTCCGAATTGTGACACGTTCGCCCGCGCTGTTTAACTTGACTGTCTTTTTCATTGTTGCCCGTCCTTTCGTCTGTTTTTCCCCCTGGCTTCTTCTTGCTGGGGGACAAATACGGAACGGGCCGCCCCTGTTTTGCAAGCGCCCCGCCCCGCGTCCAATGTCCTTATTTCAGCGGCGATTTGTTCTGGGAAAGGTGGATAAAATTCGCGCCGTAATCGCTGTTTTTACTCCCCCAGTCTTCGCGTATTGATTCCATGGCGTCGAAAAAAATATCCGCGTGCTGTTTCGTCATTCCGTTCTGCAAAATGTTCGACCGTTTTATAAGTTCTTCGGGGTCCCCGTGAATATGTCTTTCTATGTCCATTATAAAAACGGCTGCTGCGCTATCGATCGCGCCGCGAACTTTTAGCGTTGCGTAATAGATGTTTGCGAAATCGTCCGGGCAAGCTGTAATTATCGCCGTGGAACCGTCCGGGAAGTCAATTAAACATTCCCGGCGCAACGATAAACGCGCCCCGTTCGATATGTCCCCATTGCTTATATTCATGCCGTGAATTCCCCCTTTAAAGGCCGCCGCCCGCTAAAATCCGGGCTTAACTCCATCCGTTCAATCCCGCGCGGGAATTCGTTTCGTTCGTCCAACGCTACAAAATGTGCGTCTACCGCGTCCAGGGCAAAGCTGATTAAACCGAAGCAAGCGGCCGCAAAAGCCAAATTTCCACCGGGGACGTCTTCCACGTCGAAATTCTCGATATAGAATCGCGCCCCGCGCGCAACTGTGCAAGCTTGCCCCAAAATCATAAGCGCGTCCCCCGTTATCATGACTTTCCCCCCAGCAATGAAGAAGCCGTCTTCCTGTCCGCCCGCTTGTCCCGTTGCGTTTCCTGTCTGGGGGTTCCGTCCGTCCGTCCTTCGGTCCGCCTTGCGTCTTCGGTAGACGTTCCCCGCAAAGTCCTTCCCTGTTTGTTCTCCATTGGTTTTTTCTCCCTTCGTAGAAATGGAAGCGGGCGCGACGTGATATAATCGCCTTGCCCGCTTCGGGCTCCCTATTGTCCCTTGTTGCCGCTTTCCCCCGTCCAAAGGTTTAAGCGGCTGCAAGGGCTTTTTTTGCCTTCGTGATAGCCAGGGCGCGAATGATTCGCCGCGCGGCCGCGCATTTCCGTTCTTCGCGCTTCGCCTGTCCGATCCCCCAGCGGATCGCGTAACGCGCCCGGGCCCGTTCCGGGTGTTCATGGGGAAGCCCCAGCGCGCGAAGGTTCGCAGCATACTTCGCCGCCCGCGCCGCATACGCTTTCCAGCCGTCTCCGTTGGGAATGTTAAAAGCCAATCTTGCCATAGAAAAGCCCCCTTAAAATAATTGTGTTCGCGTTCGTTTTCATTGCGAACGCGTGTATACTATACCAGAACGCGCCGCCCGCGTCAAGCCCTTTTTGTTGCGTTCGCGGCTACCCCGTGCTACAATGCATTTAAATCGACGCGAAGGGGGTATAAATGAATGATTTCCTACAAGCCGCTAATGCATACATTGATTGATCGCGGTATGTCCCGCGAAGACCTCAAACAATGCGCGAAAATTGGCGCGACTACGGCTTCCAAAATTTTCACGGGGAAGCATGTTGCCCTGGAAGTCCTGGAAAGAATCTGTCTAGCGCTGGGGGTTCCGCTTTCGTCCGTTGTGGAAGTCCTTCCAGGCGAAACGGCCGAAGCGGGGGAGAAGCCCGAAGGGGCGGACAAACGCCCCAGCAAAAGGAAGGGGGCAAGTGTGAAATGATCTTTACAGCCAAAGACAGATCAACGGGAAAATACAGATATGAATCCGCGCCCGAATGTCCGATCCATGGGGGCCCGTGCAAGTTGGGCGGCTGCGCAGCGTTTGAATGGTTTTCGAATTATGAAACGGGCCCGCTTGAAAAGGGCTATTGTGGATTGACGCGCGGGGCGTCCTTTGCGTCCGGGTTCTCCCGTTACACTGGAAAGAGCAAATACTAGACTATAAAAAGCAGACTGCGCCTTGCAGTCTGCAAAATGTTATTTTGCTGGGGGTTGTGCGAATGAAGGTTATAACGGTCCTAAACTTTAAGGGGGGAACGGGAAAGACATTTATTTCCGTCGTGCTGGGGGAATTGCTCATGATTGCCGGGAAGCGGGCGGCCGTTGTCGATATGGACGCGCAACTTACAGCCGTTGACGCGCTGCGACGTATGGACGGGGGAAACGTGTTTCCGTTGCTTGACGTATACGCAAGCCCCGGGAAGGCCCCGGACTTCGCCGCGCTTCGGGGGCGCGGGTATGATTTCATCGTCATAGACACCCCGCCCCAGATCATAGACAACGCGCCCATTCAATCCGTTATCAGAAGCAGTGATGTTTTTATCGTCCCTATGTGCTTGCAGCGTCATTCCCTTTTCGGGTTCGAGAAGACGATTGAACTTTTGCCCGAAGGCCGCCCCGTCCTTCCAGTCTGCTCAATGGGGCCCCAGGCAAAGACGCGGGGCAAGCGGGAACTATTGGAACTTGTCCGGGAAGAACTGGGAGAAGGGGGCGGGGACCTTTGCCCCGCTGTCTTCCTTCCATGGTATGACAGAGTGGACGAAAACATAAGCGCGCGCCGGGACTTCTTCTTCCTTCTTCGGGAGAATGAATATGCTTGCTTTGAACGGCTGCGCGATTCCCTGTTTTCCGCACTTAATAAATAACAGTCTGCTTTTTACAGACTGCTTTTCATAGACAAGGGGGAAATATCATGCCAAAGCCAAAAAGACCATTCGCGGAACGGCTTGGGGGCAAATCGTCCGCCGCTGACGTGGACGCGTTCCAGGAAGAAGCCAGGGCAAAGGAAGCCCCAGCAAAGGAAAGGCCGAAGGCCGCCGCGCCGCTCCCCTTACGGGAGCCCGTACAACCGCCGCTCCCTTTTGACGGGCCCGCTTACGATTTCCGCGCGCTCCCCGATCCCGAAAGGACTTTGCAGCGGGTCCGGGCGCTGTTGACGGATTCCCGTTTGACGCATGGGGAACGGGCCGCCGCTGCGCTTCTTGTCTTCCAGTTCCAGGACAAAGACGAAATACAGCTAATCAGCGTCAAGAAGGTTTTAACAGAATCGCGGGGCTTCTCTTGCTCAATCCGTGACAAGGTTCTTTCTAAGCTGTCCGCGCTGGGGCTTATCCGGGCGCGCTGGCTGCGCGGGAAGGGTACAGAAATCGAATTGTTATTCTAGACTGTCTTTTCCAGACTGCTTCTTGCAGTCTGCTTCCTGTTGCGGGGGCTTCGGTTCCCCAGCAAAAGAAGGGCCCCGGCCGGGCGATTGTTCCCGGCTTGGGGCCCTTTTTTGTTTGCGCCTTGCAGTCCGCTTTTTGCAGCCTGTCCCTTCCAGCCTGCTTTTCCCTGCCTGCTTCTTCCTGGCTGCTTCTTACAGTCCGCCTTCGCAGATTGCTTTTTGCAGTCCGCTTCCCGCGTGCTGGTGGAACGGCCGCGCGCCGCTGTTAAAAGTCAGGTTTTGTCAGGTTCCCCCGGGGACGGTCCCCCGGATCGCGAAGGCCGGGCCCGTTCCGTCCCCCCTGTTTAACTTGCCGGGGAGTGTCCCCGAAGGCGCGCCGCGCTGTCCGGGGCGGGCTTCGGCTTCTTGCCCGTAACTTGCCAGGGGCGGGGCTTGCCGTCCGGATCGCAGCCGCGCTGTCCGCACAGCTCTCTGAAAACTAAGTTTTACTAAGTTGTTTGGAAGCAACATGCCCGCAAAAAAACCTAGTTTTCCCTAGTAGTTCGCCCCGCTGCGAATGATCCCCCAGCAAAGGAAAGGCGGCCGAATGTTAAGTTTTGTTAAGTTTTCGCGGCTGGTCTTCCTTTTGCTGGGGAAGGTTTCCCCGGGGGCCGGGGCGGACCGTAAAGGGGAGCCCCGCCCCAGGGCGTCATGTAATAAGAATCACTTGTAAGTGATTCTTATACATGTAAAGAAGAGCGAGAGCCCATTCCGGGTTTTAGGGCCAAAATGCAAAAAGTTTCCCCCCCCGTTTTTTGCCCATTCCGGGTTTTAGGGCCAAAATGCAAAAAGTTTTTTGGGGCGTTTTCGCCCATTCCACGAAATAGGGCCAAAGTGCAAAAAGTAGCCCTTTTTCTATTAACCTTTCTTGACCTTTCGCCCCCCTTGCGGAATTGGGGCCGGGCCCGGGGCGGGGGCGCTTTCCACTTGCTGGGGCGCGCCTTCCATGGTGAAAAAGCCTGCTAACGTCATTGAGAAGGCCCGTTCTTCGTATGTCGCAATCATGTTCGCTTGCGCGAAGGCTTCTTTCATGATCCGCTTTGCTTCGCTGTTTTCTTCCTTCGTTCGGAAATTAGGCCAGTGGTTTTCATCGAAACGGACTTTCACTTCAATCTTTCCCGTTACGGGCTCCCCGGCGGCCGCCCTTCGGCGTTCCTCTTTCATAAGCTTAGCATGGGCGGCCGTCATGAATTTAATGATCCCCCCGGCTTTCTCCCGGCTTCCTGTAAAGTGCTTATAGACATAAGCCAGGAAGCCTACTTCCAACCTGCTGTATTGATGGCGCGCGGGGATTAGGAATTCATCGGAAAAGTTATCGAAAGCCCAGAATCTAACGGCGTTTGCCCGTTCTCCCTTCGTGCTGGCTTTCATGCTGAATGAATGGACTAATACCCGGTCTTTGTTGCTTTTGGTGGGTTCCTGGACGTATTCCAACGCTGCGAAGTGGAATAAATCGGCTTCGGCGCGCCTTCGTTCGCGCGTCCCTTCCTTCCCGGTATACGGGAGTTCAAGCGCCTTTAAAACGTCATTCGCTGCGATGGTGAAACGCTTTTGATTTAAGCCCTCTGGGAAATAACAGACATATTCAAAGCCCAGCGCGTACATATCAACGGCGCGCGTTGACGTTTGATCTATCCCCCGCGCTCGCGCGAACGCTTGCGCTTGTTGCCGTATTTCCATGATCTTCAATACAAGCGCAATGGCGTTCCCCCGGGCTTGATGTAAAAGCGAGTTCGCGACTTTATACGTTATTTCTTCCTCGAATAATCTCAACTGGATTATGCAGCTGTCCGCCTTGTCTGTTAGTCCTTCGTGAGTATCCCGGACCTTCCTTATAGCGGATTTATACGCGGCTGTTTTTTCCGGGTGAGTGCTGGAAAGCTCCGCCGCGTCTATCATGGAATTCTGCAAGGGGACCGACACTTTCACCCCGCCGAAGTCCGCCGCCCGGATCATTTCCAGCGCGTCCCGCTGCTCTGCTTCGATCCGCTTTAACACCCCTTTATATCCACGGGCCCGAAGAAATAGCCTTCCCCCGTGATAGCTTATTAGGGCTTCGGCAAAGCGTTTCATGATCCTCTTAGCCAGGACAGAACGCCGCACGTTTGAAATATTCGCTTCGTTTAAATGAAGTAGCGCGCCGTTTATCCCTTCTTCAATCGCGCGGGCTGCGCGGTATGAATTCCTGAATACAGAATCCTTTTCATCGGCTAAGCCAAGGCTTTGTAATATGTCGCGCCGCTTCCCGTCTATTTCTTCGCTGTCGTATTGCGTTTGATCTTTAAATAGCCCGCTGCGGTCTTCTACCAGGAAGCGCGCTAAAACGGGTTGCGCTTTTAACGTCTGGCTTATTGTCCCCGCCGGGTATTCGCGGACGAAACGGAAAAGAGATACGGCCGTTTTCAATTCGTATGTGATACCTGTTTCGCTTGAATCCCTCATTCCAAGGTTAAAACTTGCCTGCGCGAAGAATACGTCTTCTTTTTCGTCCCTGCGCTGGATAACGGGGCGGGGCTTCGGGGGGACGGCTTCGGGCGCTGGGGACGCGGCCGGGGGCGCTTGGGGCTTTCGTCCCCGCTGCGCCCCTTTTGTGGGCTTGCTCTTTAGGGCTTGGGCCATTGCGAATTACCGCCTCTTTTTCTTCGGGAGTTCCGCCGGGAAGCCCGTTTCGCTCAATGCTAAAAGCGCCTGCTCGTCCGGGCTCAGTTCTTCGGGGCCCGTGGCTTCTTCCTTTGCTGGGGGGACCGATCCCGAAGCCGCCGCCCCTTCCTTTTGGGCTCCCTTCCCTTTGTGCTTGCCGTTCCTTCCCCCGCGTCCTTTGTCCTTTTGGTCTTCGTCCCCGTCAATCTTGACTTGCGCGGCCATGCTGTCCGGGTCTTCCACGGTCTTAAGAATCAGCGTTGTCTCCATTTTGCCCTCTTGGGGGCTGGGAATAGGGAAACCGCTTTCGTCAAGAATAAGAATAGAATCACGTTCGAGATAAAGGCGCGGCTGCGGTTCATCGTCTTTCACTTTCACCGCGTCCACGATTGCATAATGGATCTTCTTAGCCTTCCCCGATCCCCCCATAATAGGATCATCGCCGGGGGCGGCTTCGTGCTTTACGCCGTGCGAAATGCTCAGATCAATATCCATTGCCCCGCGCCATGCCGAAGAACCGCGCCCGCGCCCCTTTGCTTCCAGTCCCCAGCCTGTATGATGGATAAAAAGGACCGTCGCGCCGTGGCCGTCCGGGTTGTGTCGCCCGTCTACTAGTTCTTGGGCCCGGCTTATAACAACGCTGCTTTCCTTCGCGCTGTTTTCTTCTCCCGTCATGTTCGCTTTTAGTGTATCAAAGATGATTAAATCGGGGACGAAAGCGCAGCGGGCCCGTAGCGCGTCCAATTCGATTAAAAGCTTATGCCATTCCCCCAGCGCCGGGGGATCATCTTCATTATCCAGGGGAAGGGCGCGGGGCGAAAAACGGAAATAGTTGTTAAGCGTGTCCGGGTTGAATCCGTAAAACTGCGCCCAACCTAGCGCGCGCTTTTTCAAGCCGTTAACGCCTTCGCCCGCAACATACAGGACGCGCCCGCCGTGGGTTGTCTGTCCATGCCATGTTTCAATGTCTGCAATCTTGGGGGCAAGCGCGGCCGGGTCCGCCGCGTCTTCCATTGCCTTCTTTGCTGCAACATGCAAGGCCATGTCCAGCGCGACAAACGATTTCCCCGCGCCGGAAGGACCGAAAAGCATTTGCAGCGCGCCCCCCTGGATATAGCCATAAATAAGCCATTGCAGCGGCTTAAAGTCCCGGACGAAATCCCCAAAACTAACAGTTAAAAGGGCCGGGGCGCTGTCCGTCCCTTCCTTTGCTGGGGCGGCTTTTGGGGCTTCGTTCCCCCGCATGGGTAACGGGCCCCCGCTGGAAGGCTGCGCGGGTCCTTGCGCTTCGGCTTCCTTTATCCATTCATTCCCCGGCAAAGAAGAAGGGGCGGGGGCTTGAATCGCTGTGTTCTTTAATACTTGTCTGACATCATCGGGAAGGATTGCCATGATAAAAGGTCCTTTCTATCACAAGAAGCAGACTGCAACGCGCAGACTGCTTTTAATTGTTTGCAGTCTGCTTTTAACGGTCTTCCTTTCGCATACTGCTTTTTATTGCCTGCGCTGGAAGTATTCAACGGCCGCCGCTTTGATCGCTTTGGCTGCGCCCTGGGCTTCCCCCGGATAGATCGCCGCAAAATCGTTCCAATCGGAACGGGCCCGCGCGGGGTTCGCCCTGGCTGCTTCCATGTCGCGCCCCTTCCAATCCCAGGGGGGCGGGGCCGGGTATACGCGCGCCCGGTCCAGGTTGAAAATGTTTATGGCCGCGTCCTTCCCCGTGTTCGCTTTGCCTTCCAGCGTCTTCAAATAATCGTCATCGGCCGCGATAAGAAGCCGCGTTCCCTTCCACGCGGGGGCGGACAGGATCGCCCGCGCGACGTTTACCAGCTTGCCAGCGTCCCCCGTGATCCCTACTGGAAGGCTGAAAAGCTCCGCGCATGTTGCGCCCGTTGCGTAGCCTTCGCAAAGAATGACAAGCGGGGCCCCCTTCGGGGCGGCTGCTGCGAATTGGACTTCTCCGGTCCATTCATGCGCGCCCTGGATAATGATCCAAAACGCGGCCGCCCGTCCCCCGAAGCCGCTAGCATATCCTTTCACCCCGGGTATGATCCTCTGGAACGTGACGAAATCCCCGGACAAGACATCAAAGAAGGGGACCACAAGCGCCCCCGGGGGGAATATCTTGGCTTGTTTCCAGGACAAGCGAACGCCGGGCGCGGCCGTTACGTCTTTCGATTTTAGGTATTCAACTCCCGGACCAATGGACCAAGCGGGCGCATAATCGTTCGCGTCTTGTTCGTATGATCGCAGCGCGGCCGCCCGGTCTTCCTGGAAACGTCTTTCCGCTGCTTCGGCTTCGGCTGCGCGCTTTGCTTCGCGCTCCCTTGTCCGCTGTTCTTCTTCTTCGGGGGTTGGTTTGTGGTACTCCCCAGCAAAGGAAGGGCCCCCCGCCTGGAACGCTTCGGGGCTCTGCTTTTGTTCGTCTTGAATTCGCCATGTCAATTTACCGCGCCTGTGGCTATAGATAACGCAATTCTGGGGCGCGTCCAAATGCAAATAGGCCGTCGCGCTGTGCTTCGGTCCTTCCTTTGTTTTTTCGTCGTCCGCTTCTTTCATACGGCATTTGAGCCCGCCGCCTTTGCTGTTGCTTGTCCATTCCCCGGCTGCGCCGTCCGCGCGTTCAAAGCCGTTTTTCGCTGCGAAGCGTTCAACGAATTCCAGTATTTCGGATTCTGTGAAGTCTTCAAACGCTCTATTTGGCATTGTGTTATAATCACCTCTAGTGCGATATGTACGGCCGCGCCCATGCGCGCCGCGTGTCGTTCGACCTTTGCCCCCTGGTCCGGGGCGCGGGTCCAGTTTTCTTTTTCCTTCTTTGGGGCGGCTTTTCTCTTGCTGGGGAAGCCGCTTTTTTGTGTCCTTCCATGCCCTTGCAGTCGTCAAAATCAGCGTTATTTTTCTACACTTCGGGCGCGTCCTTTACTGGCTTCGCGCTCCCTTCGCTCCCTTCGGCTTCGGGAATTAAGCGGCTTATTTTCGCGGGCTTCGGGGGCTTGCGGTGGGCTATCACCCAGGGGTCTTTATCACGCTTTTCTTTCACCTTTAAGACATCGGGTAAATAGTGCAACCAAACATGCCCAACGCATACAGAATTTAACAACTTATTGCGTAGACAATAGGTCTTAAAAAAATGCTGTCTGCTTATGCCCAAAATCTTGCCCGCTTCCTCGTTTGTTATCCAATCGCGAACGGCTTTCCTTGCCAATTCTTCCACCCCCTTCCCGTCATCGTTCCGATTATATCACATATACATGAAATATGTACAACAATAAAAACTACATTGAGAAAAAATACCCCTTGAAATTCAGTTTCCGAAGTGGTATATTTTACTCGTGGTAATAAAAGATTACCGTGAACAATCCTAAAGGAAGGACACAAAAACACCCATGAATACCAACTCTTTAAACGTGTTCCAGGCTTCCACGCTTCCCCAGATCGTCCCCGGCAAAGAAGAAGACAAGGCCCGTTATTTGCGGAACGTTGCGGATACTATGGCAAGTGAAAGTCTGCGCGCCTATAATTCCCGCTGGGCTTCTTTTACCGCTTGGGCGGAACGGGCCGGGCGCGTGTCCTTCCCGGCTTCGCCTTCCACGGTGGCCGCTTTTCTGGAAGAACTGGAAAGCCAGGGCAAAAGCGCCGCGACGATTGCCCAAGTAGTAGCAGCCATTGCGAAGGCGCACAAGGTCCGGGGCGTCCCGTCCCCCTGTTCGTCCGAAGAAGTGAAGGCCGCCCGGAAAGCCGCTGCGCGCCGCCTGGGGACCGCGCCCCATCAAAAAGCCGCTGCAACGGCCGAAGTTGTCCGGGCCATGGTAATGGCGATTGACGGAACGTCCCTTCTTGACCTTCGGGACCGTGCTTTGATTCTTTGCGGCTTCGCGGGCGCGTTCCGCCGCTCTGAGCTTGCCGCGCTGCGCGTGTCCGATCTTCGCGAAGAAAAAGACACTAGCGGCCGCCCGGTCATCGTCGCAACGGTCCGCCGATCCAAGACGGATCAAACGGGCGCGGGCATGGAAAAAGCAATCTTCGCCGCTTCGGGACGGTCAAAAAAGTGTTGCCCCGTTGCCGCGCTTCGGGCATGGATCGCCGCCGCCGGGCTTGGGGGAAATGATCCCCTGTTTCCCCGGATCGCGAAGGGCGGGCGGACAATGGGCGCGGATTGCATGGGCGGGGATTCCGTAGCGCTCATTATCAAGAAGCGCGCAGCGGCCGCCGGGGTGGAATTGGACCTTTCCGGACATTCGCTTCGCCGGGGCTTCGTAACTTCGGCCGTAGCGTCCGGGGCTTCGGAGCGTTCCATCATGAATCAAACGGGCCATAAATCCCCCATGATGGTCCGCCGTTACATCGAAAGACATTCTGTCTTGACGGATAACGCGGCCGCTGCGATTGCCCTTTAACAAGACAAGCCCCCAGCAAAAGGAAGACCGCTTCTTCCTTGCTGGGGGCTTTTTGTGTCCTTTGCCCTGTATTCTGGATTTTCGCCGCCCCGTCCGGGGAAAAGTCCCCGCGACAATGGCCGGGAAGGGGCATAACTTGACGGGGGCGGGGTTCCAGTATGTCCGAAAAATCCGCCCGTCCTGGGGCGTCTATGGCGCGTTTGCGCGGGCGCGTGTGGCCCGTTGCAAATACTGGGTTTGTTGCGTGTCTTTTTATTCTGTCGCGGAAATCAAAAACATGTTTGCATGTTCCAACGCTGTCCGGACTTCCCCCAGGACGCCGGGCGCGCCGTGTTCGTTAAAAAAGCCTTGCAGCCAAGCGAAGACGTATTCCCCGGGGTTCGTGTCCGGGTTGATTACGCGCCCTTGTTCGTCTGTGATAGCGTCAACGAAACGGACAGTTACTTCCACGGGCTCCCCAGGAAGCAGCGGCCGCCCGTCCGCCCCCGTGATTTCTTGCCGTTCGACAAAATCACCTTCGCTTTTTCCTAGCAGCTCGCAAGCGCGCAAGCGGTCCCGCGTGCTTTGGTCTTTGTCCCTCATAACCTTAGTAAAAAGCCGTTGCCGTTCTTCCCGTGTCGCAATGGCCGCCGCGCTTCGTTCGTCTTCTCTCTCCCGGATCGCGGACACGACGCGCGGATTTCTCATAAGCTGCGCGCCTATTTTGTCCGCGTTCTTCGCTGAATAGCCAGCAGCGCGGGCGGCTTCGGCCGCGTTGCCATTGAACGCCGCTATAAATCGTTTTTGCTTCGTTGACAATTCGCGCATATTTATTCACTCCCCGTGTTATCGCCCAACGCCTGGAATATTCGCCGGGCCCGTTCCTTTGTCTGGGGGGCTTCCAGCTTTAACGTAAAAGCGCGGGGGGGAGAAAAGCCCTTCTTCGGGTCCGCTGCTTTCGTCCTGTCCGGAAAAGTCCCCTTCGCAGCGCCCCAAGAATTCCGAAGCGCGAAGGCGCGTTCCCATGTCTTCGCCCGTGTCGCGCATGATAGCGGACAAGGCTTTTTTCCGGTCTTCGTTGCTCTTCGGCATGGTCTTTCGCTCCCTTCTTCGTTTCGCGGACTGTCTTTTGCAGTCTGCTTCTTCCAGTCTGTATTTTACATCATGCGCCCCCGTTTTCGCCGCTTCTTCTTCCACTTGCTGGGGGCATGATCCCCAGCAAAGGAAGGGGCCCGGCCGTCATGTCTTTTGGATCGCTTCCCAGATCGCGCGGAGATGTTCCCGGACGCTTCCCCGAATGTCTTTAACGTCTTCCAGGTAATAAACCGCGTTTGCGGCTTCCCCCCAGCTTTCGCGCGTCTCTTTCTCTTTCGCTTTCTTCTTGCAGACTGCAAGCGCAAAATCAAACGCCGTTTCGACATTCTCCAATAGGCTTTCAATGGCTGCGCGTTCTTCCTGGAAGACGCGCACAAGATCCCCTTTGGAAAGTTCGCCTTTGCTCTTGATATTTAACACGGCCGCGCGTTCCGCTTCGCGTCTTGCGTTCAACTTTGCCAGCATGTCCAAAATACGCGGGTCCGCCGATAAGGGGACGAAATCGGGCGTATGTTGTGACGTGTCCGTCGCGCTTCTTGGGTTCGTCTTCGTGTTCCCTTTCGCGTTCATCGTTGTACCACTCCCCCC
>JAEEGL013497138.1_pt1 | contig 13247 bp, 16 predicted proteins | sample 9134231 | NCBI WGS metagenome assembly JAEEGL01 (sample SAMN16246548, study PRJNA631951) | gut metagenome | biome: gut microbiome; feature: rumen; material: fiber-attached | host: Bos | place: Iran: Karaj | collected 2018-10 | reverse complement strand
CCCGCAGCCTGCCAGAGTCAGAAGTGCGCAAAGAGTGAATAGAAGGAGAATGATGCTCAGTTTGTGCATAGTGTGTGTCATGATATGCTCCCATACACGGATTGTGATACCGTACAATGGCCCACAGAGGTATTGTCCTGCATTATACAGCAGCAGAAAGAAAATGAAAAGAGCTGAAACCGAATGATTCTGCCTGCTCATACGAAAAACAGTGGCAGAAGAGCATCTGCAGGACAGGGAGAAATATTAATCCTATATATATGGTAGGAAATAAAAAAGCACATCTTAGAACAAAAATAATTGATTATTTGAAATAATGCATCGAAATAAAAGCATAAGTTTTTTAGTTTCGTCAATATGCAATTAAAAACAATAATAATCTGTGAAAAATGCTTATTGACGCAACTTCCCTTTCGATGATAGAATAAAATGAACCATAAGGTAAATACGGAGGCGCCAGCATGAAAAAGATGAAAGTACTGATCGGGAATTACGGCAGCGGGAAATCTGAGCTGGCGCTGAATTTTGCCTTTCAGGCTGCGGAGCGCGGTGAGAGGACGGAGTTGTTGGATCTGGATATGGTCAACACCTATTTCCGCCTGACAGAACGCGGGAAGCAGGTGGAGATGAAGGAAATCCGCCTGGTGTCTCCTAATTTTGCTAACTCCGGGATTGAAACACTCTCTCTTCCCGCGGAGGTCGCCTCAGCCTTTGCAATGGACTGGGATACGGTTATCTTTGACGTAGGCGGCGATGCTGTCGGCTCCACCGCGCTTGGCCGTTATTATCAGGACTTTATGCAGCTGGAAGAAGGCGCACTGGAAGTTCTGAATGTGGTGAACATCCGCAGACCGCTGGCGGGTACGGTGGAAAAGGTCATCCATCTCCAGGAGGAGATGCAGATACATTCACGCCTTAAAATCACCGGTATGATCAACAACACAAATCTCGCCGAAGTGACAACCGCACAGGAGCTGCATGACGGCTATGAGATTATTCGGGAAGTTTCCATACGAACAGGGGTTCCAGTACTTTATACATCGGGAAGAAAGGAACTGCTGGATCAATTCCTGGCAGAAGAAGGGCATGACCCTAAGTATATCGGCACACCGCTCCCGATTGACATTTATATGAGGCGAGACTGGAACAGCTGGATCAACAGCCTGCCCGAGAAGAAGCCGCAGCAGCTGCAATATCTATAACAGCATTTTTAATTCTTATGTATTACCCCGCAAGGTGCGGTTTATATATTAGTCCTACTACCATAGTGCAAATCAATTTCACAGAAAAGAGGTAGAATTTATGGCAAAGGTGACAGTAACCATCAATGAGTTGGTCTGCAAAGGCTGCGGTCTGTGCGCTCGGGCATGCCCCAAGAACGTGCTGGAGCTTTCCAAGACCAGACTCAACGCGAAAGGATACCATCCTGCAGAGGTCGTAAGACCCGATGACTGCATTGGATGCGCCTCCTGTGCGCGTACCTGCCCGGATGTAGCCATCCGGATCGAAAGAGACTAAGGAGGAAAAGAACATGGCACTGACTCTTATGAAGGGGAGCGAAGCGATTGCGGAAGCTGCCATCCGTGCAGGAGCCCGCTTCTTCTTTGGTTACCCCATCACCCCGCAGACTGAAATTCCCGAATACATGTCCGAGCGTATGCCCGAAGTCGGAGGCTGCTTCCTCCAGGCGGAGAGCGAAGTTGCGGCCATCAACATGGTGTACGGTGCAGCCGGTACCGGTGCCCGCGTCATCACCTCTTCCTCCAGCCCCGGCGTCTCCCTGAAGCAGGAAGGTATCAGCTACTGTGCCGGTGCCCAGCTGCCCTGCGTGATCCTGAACGTCATGCGCGGCGGTCCCGGTCTCGGCAACATCCAGGCTTCCCAGGGTGACTATTTCCAGGGCGTAAAGGGCGGCGGCAACGGTGACTATCACCTGCTGACCTATGCTCCCTCCTCCGTGCAGGAAGCTATCGACATCATGATGTTCGCTTTTGAAAAGGCAGAGAAGTATCGCATGCCGGTTCTGTTCCTGGCTGATGGTATCATCGCTCAGATGATGGAGCCTGTCGAGATGCCTGAGATGGTCGATTACAAAGTAGACCCGGAGAAAAAGCCCTGGGCCTGCACCGGCTGGAAGCCGGGCGATGACCCCGCGAAGCGCGGTGTCATTAACTCCATCTACATCGATACCGAGTCTCTGACTGAACACAACCTTCGCCTGCAGGCAATCTACGCTGAGGCGAAGAAGAACGAGCAGCTCTGGGAGTGCTACAAGACTGAGGATGCCGAAATTGTTGTGACTGCTTTCGGTACAGTAGCCCGTATTGTCAAGACGGTTGTTGACCAGATGCGTGAAGAAGGCTACAAGGTTGGCCTGTTCCGGCCCATTTCCGTATGGCCCTTCCCGTATGATGCGCTGACGGAAACATGCTGTGCCCCGCAGGTTAAGGCTGTCCTGGACGTCGAAGTCAATGAAGGACAGATGCTGGAGGATGTAAGGCTGGCCATCGAAGGCCGCAAGCCGGTCGACTTTTTCGGCCACTTTGGCAGCCAGTTCCCGACCACCGCAGAGATCAAGAACAAGATCCTCGAGATGAAGGAGGCTATGTAAAATGGCGGTTGTATTTGAGAAAACCAAGCTGCTTGCGGATAAGCAGTTCCATTATTGCCCGGGCTGCAACCACGGCATTATCCACCGTCTGGTTGCGGAAGCCATTGACGAGCTCATCCAGGAAGGCAAGCTCGAGGCTGGCAACGTTCTTGGCGTAGCGCCTGTAGGCTGCTCCGTCTTCGCATACGATTATTTTGCCTGTGATATGTATGAGGCTGCCCACGGCCGCGCTCCCGCTGTTGCCACCGGTGCCAAACGTGCCAAGCCCGATACCCTGGTCTTCACCTATCAGGGCGATGGCGACCTTGCCTCTATCGGTACGGCGGAGATCGTCCATGCAGCACATCGCGGCGAGAAGTTTGTCACCATCTTTGTCAACAACGCCATTTACGGTATGACCGGCGGCCAGATGGCCCCGACCACTCTGGTCGGCCAGAAGACCACCACCTCTCCCCACGGCCGTGATGAAGCCTGGTGCGGCGCACCGATCAAGATGTCCGAGATGCTCTCGGAGATCCCCGGCGCTTACTATATTGAGCGCTGCGCAGTGGACACCAACGCAAACATCCTTAAAACCAAGAAGGCCATTAAAAAGGCATTCCAGTACCAGCTGGACGGCAAGGGCTTTTGCCTGATCGAAGTGCTCTCCACCTGCCCGACGAACTGGGGCCTGAGCCCGGTTGAAGCGATGAAATGGCTGGAAGAGAACATGATCCCCTACTATCCGCTGGGTGTGAAGAAAGATAAGGGGGCTGAATAATCATGATGAAACAATATGTTTTCGCAGGCTTCGGCGGACAGGGCATGCTGCTGATCGGCAAGTTCCTGGCTATGGCCAACATGCTGGACGGTAAGCACGTTTCCTGGCTCCCCTCCTACGGTCCGGAAATGCGCGGCGGCACCGCCAACTGCTCCGTGACAATTTCGGATGAACCGGTCGGATCTCCGCTGGTTGACAACTGCGATGTTCTGATCGCAGCGAATCTGCCTTCTCTGGATAAGTTCGAGCACACAGTTAAGCCCGGCGGACTCATTGTCGTCAACTCCTCCATCATTGACCGCAAAGTGGAGCGCGATGATGTGCGCGTGGTATACTGCGATTCCAACAAGATTGCGGAAGAGGCAAAGAACCCGAAAGGCGCGAACGTTGCGATTCTGGGCGCCATGATGGGTGCAGATGATGACGCTGTCTTGATGGATAAGATGGTCGAAGCCATCAAAATCGAGCTCGGCGAGAAGAAAATGAAGTTCCTCGAAGGCAACAAGGCCTGCCTGGAAAAGGGCATGGCAGCAGCGAAGTAACACAAAATTATCTTCCTAATTAAATTAATAAAAACCCAAAACAGGGGGAAACGGGCACAGCCGTTTCCCCCTTTCTGCGTAAATAAATATGAAATGAGGTAAAACGGAAAGAGCAGAGAATCCATTCTTGACAGCTACAGGGTTAACAGATATGATAGAAATGGTGAGTTGTAACAAAAAATACCAAAACAGAAAGGAGATGATTAAGGTGAAAACAGTAAAAAAACTAGTATTTTTGCTGGTGCTCGTGTTATTCTTATTCTGCCTTGCTGGCTGCGGAGGCGGAAAAGCGGACAGCACAACGAAGCAGGACACAGAATTCCTGATGGGTTCCTGGTTTGCCAAGACAGCTTCAAAGGACGGCGTTACAGTGGATGCGTATGATGTCTTTAATGGGAATTTCCACCTCTATTTCAGTGAAAATGGCGAATGTACCATGGCGATTGATCAACGACGAGCCATCGTGAAATGGGAACTAACCGATGACAACGTCACGCTCACGGGGGACAACACCTATCCGATTCGCTTTCCGGACGAGAGCAGGAAAACAATGATAATCGGAATAAACGACTTTGAGGTTCTGATGGAGAAGTACGAGGAATAGGGACAGTCCTCAGAAAGGAAGCGATAAAAAATGAAAAAGATACTATCTGCGTTACTGGTTTTTCTTTTAATGCTTACGCTTTTTACTGCAAATCAGCCGGAAGCTCAGGCGAACAATCCGGTATCTGGGCAATATAATCTTTTCATTGTGGAGATGATGGGAGAACAGTGTGACCCTGCAGAAATGGGAATGAGCGGCTCGCTCTTACTGCGCGATGACGGTACCGGTGCTATGATCTCAAACGGAGCAGAAGAGATTCTGCCATCCTGGTCAGAAGAAAACGGAACGGTTATGATGGTTGATTCAACAGGAGAAAAGCTGGAGGTTGAACTAAAGGACGGCGTCATTGTCATGGAGGCAGGAGCCGGATACTATCTTTATTTTGCGCGCGAAGGTATGGATACCGCAAACTATCAGATCATTGATCATACACCGGACTCCATTCTTTATGGTATCTATAAGAATATCGACGCAAAAAATGGTGCTCATCTGGACTATGAATATCATTCGGATTATATGGATTCCACTTCTGTCTTTGATGTCCACGCAAAAAATGGCGTCTACTTCTCTCTGCGGACGACACGGACGAAAGATTATGAACAGCTGAATGCCAACTATTTTAAAGACGGTACAAGTTATGTTCTATACCCGAATGAGATGAGAGGAAATGTCGCAACCAAGATTTCTTCAAGTATCATCACAAACAATGTTCTGATGCTGGATGACCTGTATGGCCTTATATACCAACGGGCATGGAGAAGTGATTTCACGACAGAAACGAAGGAACTCGATAATGTGAAGTATACAGCAGAAGTGTATCCTGCGCAGAACTATGTTGCGGAAGTAACGTTTTACTATAATTCGGACGGTCAACTGGAACACGTTCTTGTAGGCCCACTGCAGAAAGCACCGGAATTGGGAGAGACATTCTATACCGTCCATGCCATAGATGATGTAGTTAATGAAATGCTGTTCGATATCTCCGGATACACCATAACTGAATAGTCAGTGTCAATCACCGAAGAGGTTTTCTTTCCGGGTATCGGGGTTTACACTGAAAAAAGCTGGCAATAATACACGCCCCGAAATACCGGGGCGTAAGCATTATGATAAAGTAATCAGAAAAACAGGAATTATTGATTTCTTCCATGTCTGAACAATAACAGCATTATAGGAAAAACCAAATTGCTTTGCCATCATCTGCAGAGAGATACGGGGGCTAAGATGGGAAAACACATTCTTATCGTAAATGACGACGGCATTCAGGCGGAGGGTCTGATAATACTGGCCAAAGCTGCATCCTGCTTCGGGACGGTCTGGGTAGTTGCTCCGGATAGTCAATGTAGCGCAATGAGTCAGAAAATATCTGTCTTTGACAAGATTGTCGTTACACCGTACGATTTCCCGGCGCCAGTTGAATCAGCCTGGTCTGTGAAGGGAACGCCGGCGGACTGTGTAAAAGTGGCATTGAACGGACTCCTGCCGGAACGTCCGGATATCATGATCTCCGGCATTAACAATGGCTATAACACAGGCTTCGATATCGCCTATTCCGGGACCGTCGGAGCTGCCATGGAGGCCCTGATGCAGGGAATTCCTGCCATTGCCTTTTCAAACGGCTATAATGGAAGCTTTGAGATAACAGAGGCGTATCTTCCTCCGCTGTTGGAGGATCTGATGTTTACCCCGCTGCCGCCGAATGAAATCTGGAATGTAAATTTTCCGGGTATCCCGCTGGAAGCATGTTGTGGTATCCTGATAGATCGGAAGATAGCACCGATGCAGTTATACCGGGATCAATTTGAAAGAGAAGATCTTGAGAACGGCTCCTTTTCCCTGCACAATCACGGAGCATATTCTTCGGCGGAAGACGCACCGGACGGAAGCGATGTAAAAGCAGTCCTGAGCGGGTATGTCTCGGTTGGAAAGATTCGCTGCAGTGTGCTGTAAAGCCGATTTTACCGGGATTGGTACTGGTGACTTCAGCAAAATCATAACGATCCTGAATTAATTTGGTTCCATTCTTTAACGTAATAGATCGACAAGGCTAATCGTTTACTGAAAAGAAGAAAACCATGAAAAGAAAAGTAAGAAACACAGGTATTATGATATTGTTCTGGAAATGCTCTTTGCTGCCTCCCCGAGGAGATACAGATGCTCCTCTTTTTTTATCATCATTCGTGTCGTCGGACCAGAGATGCTGATCGCTGCGAATGCACGTCCTGTGGCATCCAACAGCGGCATTCCGTAGCAGGTCAATCCCATTTCTGATTCTTCATCATCGCAGGCATAGCCCTGTTGCCGGATCTCCTCCAGGATTCGCAGCAGGGTTTTTGCATTCGGGATTGCTTTTGGGGTCGTACGAACGAAATCTACACGACGAAGATACTGACTTATGACTGCCTCAGGCTGATAAGCGAGAATTGCCTTTCCAGTTGCCGTACAGTGTGCCACCTGAGAATAGCCCACTGCCGTATCCATCTTCAAAGCCGATGTTCCAAGTGCCCGGTCAATAAACATGACATGTATTCCGTCACTGATAATCGCGATGTGGCTGGTCTCCCCAGACGCTACGGCGAGCTCCTGCAGATACGGATGAACCAGTGAAACCAGCTCCATACGGTTATAGGCAAGCATCCCGAGAGAAAAGAGATTCAGGCCGAGACGATATTTCCCATACGCTGTTTTCGTAACAAAGCCACGACTCTCCAAGGTTACCATAAAACGAAATGCCGTGCTTCTGCTCATACCGGTTAGTTTTCCAACCTCCGCTGCACTGAGTTCTTCATGGTCAAAAAACAGGTTCATAATGGTTAGTGCACTATCCACGGAACTTAAAATATAACGGCTCTCAGCACTACGTTCAGATTCGATGTTTATATTCTCTTTGTGCATAGTGATATCATACTCCTTCCGGATGTTTTCTTCACGATACCATGATAAAACAATTGTGTCAATATAGCAAACGACCTCTGTTAATATTGCTATTTTTTTCAGATGCATTGACAACTATAGGTACTTTTTTTATAATTCAAGCTAAGATGTTTCATATATTAAAACAGAAGTTTTATTTTTGAATTCTTCATATATTACAAATACTCTGTTCATAGAAAAAGGAGCGTATGTTATGAAAGAAATCCGTCTGCACGGCCGCGGCGGGCAGGGCGTTGTCAAAGCGTCCCATATCGTCGTCAAAGCCGCCGTTTCCAGCGGCAGCTTCGGCCAGTTTATTCCATTCTTCGGTGTCGAGAGGAAAGGCTCACCAGTATTTGGTTTTCTGCGTATTTCAGATGCACCAATCCGAAGAAAAACGCAAATCTATCACCCTGACATTCTGATGATCTTTGACGATACGCTGGTAAAGCTTCCGGCAACCTACGCCGGGCTGAAAGAAGGCGGCACGGTAATTATCAACTCCACGAAAACGGCAGAAGAACTAAGCATTCCTAAGCAGGCTGCCGAGATTGCGATACTGGATGCCAGCGGGATCTCTGAAGAGCTTTTCGGCAGAAACATGCCAAACACCTCGATGCTTGGCGCGCTCGTGAGGGTTACAGATCTGGTTGACAAGGATGCACTTTTTGACGAGATTGCATCAGCCTTCGGTGAAAAAAACCGCAAGGCAGCGCAGATGGCATATGACCGTGTGGTCGTATCCAGAAAGTGAGGAAAGATATGAAAGACTCTCGATTTGTAACACCTCTCGGAAATGACGGTATGTATGTTCTCGACACGGCTGCCTGGCGAACGGTACGCCCGGTGATGGACAAAAATAAGTGCATTAACTGTGGCATCTGCATGGGTTACTGTCCTGTCAACTCCATCTGTTTTGAAGACGGGCAATTTCGGATTTCCTACGATTATTGTAAGGGATGTGGCATCTGTGCCGTAGAATGTCCAAAGCAGGCCATCAATATGGTTCCCGAAGGAGGTATATAACATGGCAAAGTATGTTGCAATGACGGGCAATACCGCCGCCTATACGGGGGCCGCTCTCTGCCGTCCCGATCTGATCGCCGCCTATCCCATTACACCGCAGTCTTCGGTTGTCGAAGGCCTCGCCGGCCTGGTGTACAATGGAAAACTCGACTCCCGTTTTGTCCAGGTCGAATCGGAGCACTCCGCCATGAGTGTTGTGCAGGGCGCTGCCGCTGCAGGCGGACGTGTTTTCACCGCCACAAGTGCACAGGGTCTTGCACTAATGTACGAACCTTATTTCCGCATGTCTACACTTCGCATTCCCATGGTGATGGCGATTGCCACCCGAGAGATGACTTCTCCCGAAACCATCTGGAGCGGTCAGCAGGATGCCATGAGTGTCAGGGAAGCCGGATGGATTCAAATGTACTGTGACAGCAACCAGGAAATTCTCGACATGATGATCCAGGCCTATATGATTGCGGAGGATGAGCGGGTGCACATCCCTGTCAATGTCTGTTATGACGGATTCTACAGCTCTCATCTGATTGAAGGTCTGGAAGTTCCTTCCCAAGCAGAAGTGGATGACTTTCTTCCGCCATACTGCGGATACGGCTATCTTGACCCTGGCCATCCTCAGGCACTCGATCCGCTGACACCGGGCAATCTGATGATGCGGTATCGCAGGAATCATCTACACGCCATGAAGGCTGCACAGGCTGTCATTGAGTAAGTCGACGAAAAGTTCGCCGAAAAGTTTGGACGCAGTTATGGCGGTCTGATCGAAGAGTATCGCACGGATGACGCAGATGTGGTTCTTGTTACCATCGGCGGTATGTCGGGAACGGGAAAGGATGCGGTTGATGCTGCTCGTGAGAAGGGAATTAAGGCTGGCCTGATACGGCTTCGTTTCGTCCGCCCATTCCCTGCAGTACGCCTCGCAGATGCACTCGCCGGAAAAAAGGCCTTCGCCGTTGTTGACCGCAGCGTTTCTTTCGGTTGGAACAGCGGCCCGATGTATATGGAAACCAAAGCCGCTGTTTCTGACACCGTTGAACATTATGCCAGTTTTTCCGCCATTGGCGGTCTGGGTGGCGCCGATCTTAGCTTTGAGCATATGCTTTCCTGCATTGAGAAACTGGAAGCAGTGAAAAATGAGCCCGGTGAAAAGGAAACCGTCTGGCTCATGAACGATTGAGGAGGGTAGAAAAATGAGTTATATAGATATCCTCAAATCCACCCAGAATGTCATGACACCCGGCTCTTCAGCCTGCCAGGGCTGCGGCGGCGAACTGATTCTCCGTCGGGTGATGCAGATTGCCGGAACCAACAGCGTGTATGCCGTCCCTCCCGGCTGCATGGCCGGAGCGGGCGTAGACGGATGGAATTTTTCCAACGGATGTACAGCGCCGATTCACATTACGCTGCTTGACAACACAGCCTCCTTTATGTCCGGCGTCAGTGAAATATACCAGCGCCGCGGCAGGACCGACGTTAACATTGTTGCCATCGCAGGTGATGGCGCTACTGCAGACTGCGGCTTTCAGAGTCTGTCCGGTGCTGCGGAGAGAGGTGCGAAAATGCTCTATGTCTGCTATGACAATGAAGGCTATATGAACACCGGATATCAGCGCTCTTCTACAACATCTCTCGGCTCCAGCACGTCTACCACGCCTGCCGGTGTTGCTATCAACGGCAAGGAACAACAGCAAAAGTATGTCCCGCTCATTATGGCGATGCATGACATTGAGTATTGCGCAACTGCATCTCCCTCCAACATGCCCGATCTGGTCGCCAAAATTCAAAAAGGCCTTGTTGCCAGTAAAAGGGGCTTTGCCTATCTTCACGTCTTCTCCCCCTGCCCGACCGGTTGGAAATTCCCTCCCAATCAGTCCATCAAGGTAGCAAGGGGCGCTGTCGCCTCCAATGTTTTTCCGCTCTGGGAGCAGGAAAACAGACAATTCAAACTCCTTGAAAACCAGAAACCGATCACCGTTGACGAGTTTATCAAGGGCATCGGAAAGTTCTCAAAACTCACAGAAGAAGAAATCGCCTCTATCCAATCCATGGTGGACGCACGTTATGCACTGCTGAAGAAACTCGCAGGCTGAAAACATTGACAACATATATCTCTAGCGTACACGCCTCGAAAAATCCGGGGCGTGTACATTTCAGAGTTACTTGGTCTATTTGTTCTGTTTCTTCCGGTTCGGGAGAGCGAATTCTGTTTATTTTTCTTCCTTTTTTTTCCATTTGACTTGTGCTATGATAAGCCCGCCTAACAAATGAGAACAAGGAGGATGTTCATCCATGGAAAAGCTGGAACAGCTCTATGAGGGCAAGGCAAAAAAGGTGTTTGCAACAGAGAATCCGGATCTTGTGATTGTCTCCTATAAGGATGATGCCACCGCCTTCGACGGGCAGAAGAAAGGCATCATCTCGGGCAAAGGCGCCATAAACAACCGCATGACGAATTTCCTGATGCAGAAGCTGGAAAAGCAAGGAGTTCCGACACATTTTGTCGAGGAGCTGAACGACCGCGAGACGGTTGTCCGCAAGGTGAGCATTGTTCCGCTGGAAGTGATCGTGCGGAACCTGTCGGCAGGACATTTCGCCAGTCGATACGGTGTGGAGGAAGGCATTGTCTTCGAAGAGCCGGTTGTGGAGTTCTCCTATAAAAACGATGATCTGCACGATCCGCTTCTGAACGATGACCATGCAGTTGCGCTGAAGCTTGCCACACGGGAAGAGATAGCCGTTATTAAACAAATGGCGCTGAAGGTGAACGAACTCCTGAAGGGCATTCTGTTGGAATGCGGCGTCACACTGGTAGATTTCAAACTGGAGTTCGGCAAGACTTCCGATGGGAAGCTTGTGCTGGCGGATGAGATCAGCCCCGATACCTGCCGTTTCTGGGATGCCAAAACAGGCGAAAAGCTGGACAAAGACCGTTTCCGCAGGGACCTCGGTAATGTGGAAGAGGCTTATATCGAAATGCGGCGCCGTCTCCTCGGAGAGTAAAGCGGAAAGTGTACCGGCATGCACGATGAACTAACTCGCGAAGATCTGCGAAAGATGCAGGAGGAGCTGGACTATCGACGGCTTACCCTCATGCCCGGGCTGGTCGAAGAAGTGAAGCGCACCCGTGCCTTTGGTGATTTGAGTGAGAATTTTGAATACAAGGCGGCCAAGCAGGCACAAAACCAGAATCGGAGCCGCATTCGCTATCTGGAGAACATGATCAAGACCGCCCGTGTTATTGAAGACCACTCCGACGCGGAGAGCGTGGGCTTATTCGATGAGGTCGAAATATATCTTCCCGAAGATGACGAGACCGAGATAATCCGTGTTGTCACGACGGTCCGCACTGATCCGCGGAAAGGCCTGATCAGTCGGGAATCGCCTTTTGGCAAACAGGTTCTTGGGAAAAAGGTGGGTGACCGCTTTACGGTACAGACAGATACGGGTTATACCTATGAAGCAGAGATTCGTTCCATCAAAAAGGAGAAAGACGACGGAAGCGTTCCCTTGCTGAAGTATTGATTTTTGATAAAAGAAAAAGAACCACACCGTCCCGGAATTGCGTACCGAGCAATAATCCGGTGATGGTGTGGTTTCTGCTGACAGATCAGGATGACAAACCTGCTGTTGGCTGGTAATTCTTTTCTATGCAATGGCGTCATCAATGGCATGCTTCAGGCTTGGTTTGACATCACCATGCCGAACCGGCAGCAGAACCAGAAAAGCAATTGCGGTAAAGAATGAGCTGAAAATGCCAAGAACGCCATAGCCCCAGCGGTTGATAAACAGACTTGCCAGCGTTGGAGCCACGATCTGTGCGCCGGTAGCTGCCACATAATAGTATCCAAGATAACGCCCGGCATCAATGTCTTTTCCGAGCTCCAGGACCATAGGTCCCAGGTTGATACCGAACAGAGGGAAGCCGATGGCGGCGATTACGAACCATATATAGATCGTGTTGACCTTCTCTGGTGTTACGAGACTCGTGCCGAAATAACCGACTGCGCACATCAATGAGCCGACCATGCAGCTTTTCCTGCGTCCGAACCGTGTGGTGATAAAAGCCGCCGGAATCATCATCAGCATGGCCAGCACGACTTCAACCAGATACGGGCCTGTCCAGGAGGCTGGCTGTTTCAGGCGGGTGACAAGGTAATTTGTGTAATGCGTGTGGAAACCGTTATACGAAATGTAAACAAGGAAAACCGTAATCAGGATCAGCCACAGACTTTTCCTTTCTCCTGCTGACAGCTTTGTCAGCGAGCGATCTGTGGAATCTGTTTTCTCGTCAATAAGCCCCAGCCTCTCGTTCTGCTGCCTGACCTCATTTACCAAAGCATTCTCACGGACAATAATGACATACAGAATCATTATTGCACACATCATGATGATTACGAAATACATGCAGCCTGTAAAGACAGGAAGGTCTCCCTGATAACTGATCAGCCGTCGTCCTGCAAGTCCGAACAGAACGCCCGCAAAAGCTCCCATCAGGTTCAGGACCGCATTGGCTTTTGTTCGCTGAGGCCGGATGAAACAGTCTGCAACCAGCGCGGCGCTGGGGGAACGGTACAGGCTCATGAAAAAGACTGTAGCGAGAAGCGCGGCAAGAAACGGAGCCAACTGAATGTTTCCAATCACCGCAAGTGCATCTATTCTGGCCATGAAAAACAGCCCGACTACACCCCCGAACGTTCCAAACAGAATAAGCGGTGTCCGGCGTCCAAGCTTGCTGTTGATTCTGTCAGACAGAATTCCGAATAACGGCAGGAAAATCATCGCGAAGACATT
>JAEEGL011812890.1_pt1 | contig 13247 bp, 7 predicted proteins | sample 9134231 | NCBI WGS metagenome assembly JAEEGL01 (sample SAMN16246548, study PRJNA631951) | gut metagenome | biome: gut microbiome; feature: rumen; material: fiber-attached | host: Bos | place: Iran: Karaj | collected 2018-10 | reverse complement strand
TTTGCTGAAAAAGAAGACGTTACATATTATGTTGTAAGTTCAGTTATGGAAGAAGACTGCGATGGTCTCTGCTGGAACTACATCATTAACGAAGATGTTAAACAGGGTTTGATTAAGAAACCTGATTTCGTTATTTCTACTGAACCAACCAACTTGAATGTTTATCGTGGTCACCGCGGCAGAATGGAAATAGGCGTTGATTTCCGTGGTCTTTCTTGCCATGGTTCTGCACCAGAACGTGGTGTTAATGCTGCTTACTTAGCATCTAAATTTGCTCTTGAAATCGAAAAACTTAATGAAAGATTACAGCCAGATGAAGATAACTTCTTAGGTAAAGGCACTGTAACTATTTCTGAATTCAAGTCTGGTAGCCCATCACTCTGTGCTGTAGCAGATTTCGTTCATATTCACTTAGACAGACGTATGACCTGGGGCGAAACAAAAGAATCTTGCTGCGCTGAAGTAGAAGACTGCTTAAAGAGAGCTGGAATTAAAGTAGGTCCAGAAATCGGTCAGGCTAAGATTACTGTTCTTCACTATGATGAAGTTGCTTGGACAGGCACTAAGTACGGTATGGAAAAATACTTCCCAACTTGGAAGCTCCCAGAATCAGAACATGTTGTTCAGACTGGTATTAAAGCATATAAAGAACTTTATGGCAAAGCTCCAAAAGTTGATAAATGGACTTTCTCTACTAACGGCGTTACAATCAACGGCGTTCACAAGATTCCAATGATCGGTTTCGGTCCTGGTAATGAAGTTCTTGCTCACTTCCCGAACGAAAAATGTGCTGTTGATGACCTTGAAATGGCATCTGCATTCTATGCAATGTATGCCTGGAACATCGCCCACAAATAATGAGATATTAGGAGTGAGGAATTAGGAATTATCAGAAAGGCTCGTCATTGCGAGCGTAAGCGTGGCAATCTAGCCTTTCTTGGTTATTATAAAACAAACAATCTCCTTTTTCCCTCCTCCTTATACCCTAATCCCTAAAAATTAAGTAAAATATAAAACTTTCTTATCTTACAAAGTTTTAAAATTATAAAGGATAATAAAATACATGAACAGTGAAATTAAATCTCTATTAGAAGAAATTAAGACCTATAATACTGACCTTTATCGCCATGACTTCCTTTGGACATGGGAAAAATCTGATGACGAACTTAAAGCAATCCTTTCTATGGCTCGTTTGCTTATGCTCATGAGAAAAGAAAACATTTCTGCTAAAGTTTTCGATTCAGGTTTAGGTATTTCTCTCTTCCGCGACAATTCTACAAGAACTAGATTCTCTTTTGCATCTGCCTGTAATCTTCTTGGTCTTGCAGTTCAAGACCTTGATGAAAAGAAATCTCAGATTGCTCACGGTGAAACCGTTCGTGAAACTGCTAACATGATTTCTTTCCTTTCTGAAGTAATCGGTATCAGAGACGATATGTATCTTGGTGCTGGTAACAAATATATGAGAGAAGTCGGCGAAGCTCTTGATGATGGTTATAAACAGGGCGTTCTTCCACAGAGACCAGCTATCGTTAACCTCCAGTGCGATTATGACCATCCAACTCAGGTTATGGCTGACTTAGCTTGGTTGAAAGAATATTTCGGTGGTCTTGAAAACTTAAGAGGCAAAAAGATTGCTATGACTTGGGCTTATTCTCCAAGCTATGGTAAACCATTATCAGTTCCACAGGGTGTTATAGCTCTTATGACCAGATTTGGTATGCATGTATCTCTTGCTCATCCAAAGGAATATACTTTGATTCCAGAAATTATGGATGTTGCAAAAGCTAATGCTGCAAAATCAGGCGGCAAGTTCGAAGTTGTTAAGACAATGGATGAAGCTTTTAAAGATGCTGATATCGTTTATCCAAAGAGCTGGGCTCCATATGCTGTTATGGGTAAGAGAACTGAGCTTCTCAAGAAGAACGATACTGAAGGTTTAAAAGACCTCGAAAAGAAGTGCTTAGCCAACAATGCTAAGTTCATGGATTGGGAATGCACCGAAGAAAAGATGAAACTTACAAAGAATGGTAAGGGTCTCTACATGCACTGCTTACCAGCTGATATTACTGATGTAAGTTGTGAACATGGTGAAGTTGCTGCTTCTGTATTTGATAGATACAGAGTAGAAACCTATAAAGAAGCTGGTTACAAACCATATATCATCGCTGCTATGATGCTCACAACCAGATTCCCAAATGTTCCAGAAATGCTTGCAGCTCAGATTGAAAAAGCAAGAAAACGCATTAAATTCTAATTATTAGAATATAAAAAAGACCTGCAATTATGCAGGTCTTTTTTTATAAGTAAAATATAATATTTAGTTATTAATAATTTATTTTGTTGGCAAAGGTATTATTTCGCTATCAGAAGCAATTGGTAAAATAACGGTATTAGAGGATATATTTGCAGTATCACTTGCAATACTATTATTAATAGATTGATTCTTATTTTCGTTTTTATTCTGAATTATAGCAAAGCCAACCACTATAGCAAGGCCAAATACAATTCCATATTTTAAACCAGATAAATAATAATCCATAAAACTTTTTTCTGATTCTGGTTTTTCATTAGTTTTAGCAGGTTTCGTTTCGTTTTGTTTCATATTATTACCATCAGATTCTTCTATATTAATATTTAAACATTTTGATACAGCATTATTCCATTCTTCACTTGTAAGACCATTTGGAGCTGTAGATAACTCTTTCTGTAACCAATCCTGACAATCCTTACATTCAAGTTTATGTTTTATTAAATCGTCTGATAAATCATTTCCTGAAGTAATTTCTTTTCTAAATTCGTCACAATTCATAAACTTTTCATTTATCACAAAAAAACGATTCACCTTAGAAAGTGAATCGTTTTTTATGCTAATAATTATCTATTATAGACGTTTCCAAAGAGCAGCAGCTTGTTCTCTGGCCTTAGCCATCATTTCTTCTTCTTCATTTTCTTCTAAGAAAGTGAGCTTACCATCTTCCATAATGGTCTTGCCTTGACAAATTGTAGTCATACATTTTGCAAATGGAATACCATAAGTTAAATGACCAAGAGTATTAGCTGCTTCTAGTGGAGTAGGAGGTATATAATCCCAAATTACGATATCAGGAGCATAACCTTCTTCTAAGACACCAATTTTTCTCTTCATCATCTTGGTAGCTAATCTTGGATTATTGACTGACCACATTTTCCAGATTTCTCCGTAAATCTTTCTTGGGTCACCAGCTTGATGTTTATGTAAGAAGTTAGCTGTTACTAAATCCATTAATGGAGAAGCAGACATACCGTCTGTACCAAAGCTTACATGAATTCTTTCTGCCATCATTTTTTCTAATGGAGAGCATCCTACAGCATTATTCATGTTGGATCTTGGATTATGTACACAGTTTGTACCTGTTAAAGCCATGGTTTGAATATCATGACTGTCACAATGTACACCGTGAACAAATATGCTGTCTTCGCCGGTTAATCCAAATTTATGAAGTCTGTCTACTACAGAACGATATCCGCGTTTAATAGCATCTTCGTTATCTGTTGTTCCTTCAGAAACGTGAATATGGACACCAGTTTTAAGGGTTTTCATTAATTCAGCAGTTCTTTCTAAGTCTGCATCGCTTAATGTGAAGCTAGCATGGAGACCGATTAAACCATTCATATCCGGAGCATTTTCCATCTGACACTGGCGAATGAAGTTTGCATTTTCTTCAAAACCTTCATCAGTGATTTTCTGACCATCTCTATCTGAAATTTCATAGCAGAGATTGCCTCTTAGACCACATTTTCTGAATGCTTTCTTTAATACATTTAAAGAACCAGTTACAGCATATGGGCTTGCATGATGGTCTATTAAGGTTGTAACACCATTTCTTACAGCATCTAATAAAGGTATCATTGCTGTTAGATAAAGGTCGTCTAATGTTAAAGCTTTATCTAGTTTCCACCATAGTCTTTCTAATACTTGTAAAAAGTTTTCTGCAGGCGGATCTTTTAAGCTGATTCCACGAGAATAGGTGGAATAAAGATGCATATGGGTGTTAATAATACCAGGCATTACAACACGACCATTTACATTTTTTACTTTTGCTTTAGGAAATCTCTTTTTCAATTCATCAGTAGTACCAATAGCATGGATTTTTTCTTCATCATATGCTACAGCACCGTTATGGATTACTTGATGGTTTTCACCGAGGGTAAGAAGAGTTGCGTTTCCAATAATTTTCATCAATCTGACCTCTATATAAAATATTCAAAACACTCAAAAAATATTATCACATAAAATAATAGATAAGCAATTAATTTAGTGATATTAATATTTTGGTAATATTTAAAATTTAGGAGTGCATATTGTGAAAAGGTATAAATCTATATTAGTATTTGCTCTTTCTGTATTACTATCTAATTCTGCATTTGCTTTAAAAATGAATACTAGGGTGATAGAACAGTTCAAAAAATCAATAACTCAATGTTCACAAGATGCAATATCTTTAAAAGGTGAATTTAAAAATTCCGGATATTATGTAAACCTAAAGGATGGAATTATAAAAGGTCACTCTTTTTCAAATGTTATCGTCAAATTTGAAGGGTTAACTCAAAGCTCTAGAAATGATTTACTCAATAATTTCACTTTTTCTAATTTACAGGAAAAATGCTCAATTAAGCTTGCTGGTGATATAACTCCAAGTGAAGTTCAAGGTATTATAAATCAAGAAGTAGGGCGTAATATAGGAAATAGGAAAATTTTCAATAATGCAGTTTTTACTTTCGAAGAAGATGCAGTAACTGTTAACGGTAATATTAATCTTAAAAGAGTTCCTGGCAATCCTTTTGCATATGTTTCAAGTGATGAATTTTCCCCATTTACTGCAAAGTTAGGAGTAGATATTGTTGGAACAACAATATATTTAAAAATAATCAATGGGCAAATTAACGGTCAGGAAATTAATGAAGATTTAAAAACTGTATTCTATAATTGGTTAAATCCTTTATGGGATTTTTCTCAACTTGGTTTCCCATGTGGAATAAAAGAATATAAAATTACTCCAAGTGGTTTAAGAATAGTTGGATACGTTTTTAATCAATAATTTTATTTATGGCAGAATTATTGATAAGTGAAATTAATTCATTTGTTGAAATTCTGCCAGTAATATCTGTTCCTTCTAATAAACCATCTGCTAAGTCGCGTTTTTTACCATGCAACTGAACTATTTTTTCTTCAATAGTATTAGAAGTTATTAGCTTATATATAGTTACAGGTTTGGTTTGTCCTATTCTATGAGCACGGTCAGAAGCCTGATCTTCTACTGCTGGATTCCACCAGGGGTCCATATGAATTACATAATCTGCAGCAGTAAGATTTATACCTTGCCCACCTGCTTTTAAACTAATTAAGAAGAAGTCTCCTATTCCATTTTGGAAATCTTTAATCGCTTTATTTCTAGCTCTGATTGTTGTTGAACCATCAAGATATTGATACTGATAGCCTTTTTCATCAAAGAATTTTCTAATAATTGTCAAATGATCAACGAACTGGCTGAATATTAATGCTTTATGACCGCTGGCTAAAAGTTCTTCTGTAATACTTTCTAACAAACAAAGTTTAGAACTTTTTATCTTCATATTAGGCATTACTAGAGAAGGATTGCAGCAAAGTCTTCTTAATCTCATTATTTCAGCTAAAACAACCATTGGTTTAGAGTCTGTTTTAGAATTTTTAGCGTTATTAATTTTATCAATAGCTTCTCTTCTAATGCTTTCATACAAATCAGCTTCTTCCTGACTTAGTTCTACATTAAGAGTAACTTCAGTTCTGGGAGGAAGATCTTTCATAACCTGGCTCTTTGTTCTTCTCAGAATAAATGGTTGTACAAGCTTTTTAAGTCTTTCCTGAGCTTTTTTATCATTAAAACTCTGAATAGGTATTGCAAATTTTTCATTAAAACTATTTATTGAACCTAATAAACCAGGATTCAAGAATCTAAATAGATTCCATAGTTCCCCAAGATGATTTTCAATAGGAGTACCAGTCATTATCATCTTAAAGCTGCCTTTTAAAAGCATAGCAGCCTGAGAACGGTTGGTAGCCATGTTTTTTATCGCTTGAGCTTCATCAAGAACTACAGTACTCCAATTTACTTCTGCTAAATCTTCTATCTCTCGTTGTAAAACTCCATAGCTACAAATAATTAAATCATTATTTGAAAGATTATTTATTATTTCTTTTCTTTCACTTTGTGCAAACAAAATGGGGTTAAGGGTAGGGGCAAATCTTTTGCATTCATAATACCAGTTTGAACAAACTGAAGTAGGTGCTAATACAAAAGCTGGTCCTAATGAAGCTCTTGAAGTAATAATTGACAGCGCTTCAATTGTTTTTCCCAGCCCCATATCGTCGGCCAAGCATGAACCCATATTAAGATAAGACATTCTACTTAACCAGTTAAAGCCTTCAATCTGATAGTTTCTTAACTCTGCCTTAAATTCCTGAGGTATTTTAAATGTCTTTTCTGAAGCATGTTTTATATGATTGAGCATTTCATGCCAATTTTTATCAAAAGTTAATTGACCGCCTTTTGAAAGTATTTCGTCCATTATCTTTATTACAGAATTATGGAAAAGATTTCGTTGGTCATCGTAGACAGTAAATGCTTGTATATCTTCGATTTGTTTTCTGAATTCTTCTGTAATTGCTAGGAATTGGCTATCATCAATCTGAATAAAACGACTGCCTTTTTGATAATGTTTAAGTATTTTTTGTAAATCAATTACATGGTTTTCATCAATTTTTAATTCGCCTTCAAGACTGAACCAATCTTTAACATTATTAACCCTGAAACTGAAATTAGAAAAATTAGCTGAAATAACCTTTTTGGGCTTTGTATTTTCTGGCCATTCAATTATTAATTCATTAATATCTTTTAATGAGAGTAATAATTCTAATGAAGATTCAGGAGTAGGAAATATTCCAGAGCAGTCTTCATTAATCTCACTAGATAAAAGAGAAGATTTTTTTATAATCTCGTCATAATATTTTTTTTCTAAGGCTAAGTCACGTTTCGTATGAAGATTCTGACCAGCAATTTCAGTAAATATGTTTGATTCACCAAGTCCTGGAATATATGAGGGACCTTTTGTACCAAAAGGTTTGGTATAGAAACTTACTTTTAAACCGCTTCCTATTGGTTCTAAATCAGCATAAATAGAAGAACTTGCAGCAATACTTGCAATCGGTGTAATTGATTGAGTATTATCAACAGTAGTATGTACAGGCATTATTGTATTAAGTGCCGTAAGTATTTCCTTAATTCTATTTAAAGAAGTTTTTGGGAAAACTGATTGTTTAGCTAATATATTTGCAGCAATAATCTGTTTTTCAGAAAACTCATAAACTCTAATTCGTTTTTCATTTTCCATTATCGCTATAATTTTTTCATTGTTATAGGCTGGTTGAAAAGAAAACGATAGACCATCTTCATTTTCGCAAAACATTAAAACAGGATTTCCCCTTAATACTTCAACAGGTGATTCATAATTTTCATTAAGAAAAACCTTAGGACAATTGATTAATAAAGGCAATAAATCCCATAATGAGTCAATATTTCCCGTTAGCCAATGTCTGCTTCTCTGTAATGATTTATATATAAGTTTATCTTGTTCTGTAAAATATTCTGGATATGGATTTATATCTTCAAAAAATGTATCTAAAGAAATTGGTTTGCCAATAGACCAACTACCATTCTTTAGTTTTTGTTGTTCTTTTGGGAATAATATAACAGAACGCTCATCTATATTTAATCTCAAATCCCAAATTAATCTAACGCTAGATTCAGATATTCCACTAGATAGATTTAGCTTTTTGGTCAATTCATCTAATACAAATTCCCATTTTTGTTTTTGTTCAACTCTGTCTACAAATGGAATTATGTAATTGTTTTTCCAATCCTCTAAGAATTCTTCATCTTTTTTTTCAATATTCTTGTTAAGTTTCTTAGCTAAATTTAAAGTTTCAGCTAAAGGTAAACTCATTTCAGATTGCTTAGTAATATTTATTAAAAGTTCTAAGGGTTTTTCGTAATTTTCCTTAGTTGGGTAACCTAACCAATAAGAGATGAAACAAGTTAACCATGTAAAAAATGCACAATTATCTTTTAGTAAACAATCTGTAACAATTTCTGTAGAATATTTACCGATTATGCGCGAAGCATAAAACTCATGAATAATCTGATAGATGGGTTTGAATATAATATTAACTTTATCAATTTTTTCCATGTATTTCTTAGCTTCATAGAAAGAATCACTACTACCTTCCTGAAGTAAAGTTATTGAGTAAAAAATATCAGCTAATGAATAAAAAGTTATATTCCTTTTTGATTTTTGTTTCTGAAGCTGTTTTAAAGCTTCTTTAAACACTACCAATGCATCACTACAACCATGGAACAAATAGACATATACTGCATTTATGCCTTGAGCCTCGAGTGAAGTAGAAATATCTATATATGATTTTGCTCGTTCAAAATTTCCTTTGAAAATTAAATATAAAGCTAGATTATGTGAAGCATAGTTTAAAAATAATTCTGACTTATACCACTTGGGTTTCATAAAGTAAGAAATAATGCTATGGTCTTCAATAGAAATAACTTTTTTAAAAGTAAGCAATTCATAATAAATCGCATAATTCAATAAGAATATTTGAGATATTTCAGGTAATAATTCAAAAGTTTCTTCATTAAATGGTTCTAAAACTTTATTTAAAATGGGAATTTCAGAAGTATTATTTAAAAAAGAATAATCAAAATTACTTAAGAGTTCCTCATCTAGACTCCCTATTATTAAATTCATCAAGATTTTTGAAAAATAATTCTGTCTTGAAGAAAACTCGAAAGAAAAATCTGATGAGCATGCATAATTATGAATACTTAAAGCAAACTTTTCTATATTTATAAATAAAGGGAAAAAATAAGCGGCAGAAAAATAGCAATCGGCTATCATAAATCTACCGCTATTTTCTATTAAAACTTTTTTACTAACTAGTTTTAATAATAAATCTGACACCTGTTCATCTGTTAAACTTTCATTTAAAACTTCTTTTTTTGCTAAGTCTTTAATTAACCAACCTAGCTGAACAGAATCCATTTCTAGGTAGCAATTAGCTAAACAAGAACAAATTAGTTTTTCTGTTAAGGAAAGCTTTCCAAATAATTTATTAGCTTTTAATAAAGTTTTTAAATCCCAGGTGTCAGACATAGAAGTTTATCTAGAAATATATATTTCTTTACTGCGTTCATTTTGTTTAGCAATTAATTCTTCAATCTGGTAATCACTATATCTTGTGAATTTACCATTATGAATCAGAACACTGCCATGAACCATAGAGAAATCAACTTTATCAACTGCACAGAATACTATTGCAGCTAATGGGTCAGTTGAACTGCCTGCCTGTCTAAGGCTATCAAGCTTAATACCAATAATATCTGCTTCGTAACCCTGTTCCAACATACCAATATCTGTTCTGCCAAGAACTTTTGCACCACCAAGAGTAGCACATTTCAAAACGTCTCTTGCAGTAATACAATCAGCGGTCTTTAGAACTCTTTGTAACAGAAGCATATTACGACATTCTAAGAACATATTTGAACAGTCGTTACTAGCACTTCCGTCTACTGCTACACTGACGGGAACATTGTTCTTTAACATTTCAACGATAGGAGCAATACCAGAAGCTAATCTCATATTGCTTGTCGGACAATGAGCTACACCACCTTGTGCTTCGCCCATACGTTTAATTTCATCTTCGTTCAAATGAACACAATGTGCATAGAATGAATTTTCATCCATCCAACCAAGTTTAACCATAAAATCAAATGGTCTTAAACCACAGTCAGCCAATGTATAATCTTGTTCATCATAGGTTTCTGCTAGATGAGTATGACATTTCAAACCTTTTGAATTAGCATATTTCTTAGCTTCAACCATCAATTCTTTTGTTACTGAGAATGGGGAACAAGGAGCAACTATAATTCTGCACATTCCACCTTTTTGTGCTTCATGAACTTTATTAACAAGTTCATCAGTTTCTTTCATTATAACATCTTCAGTTTGTACAACTGAATCAGGTGGTAGTCCGCCATCCTTCTTTGAACGAGACATGCTTCCACGGCAAAGATGGAAACGTAAACCTGCTTCTCTAGCTGCTTCAACTTGTTTTAAATAAATACTGGAATCGTTATTTGGAACAACATAAGAATGATCTACAGATGTTGTACAACCACTTTCAAGCAATTCTAAACAAGCAATTTTAGTAGATAATTCAAAATCACTTGGTGTGAATTTTGCCCATAAACCATATAAATTTGTCAGCCAATTAAAAAGCTTAGCATCTTGAACGTTAGGATAATTTCTGGTTAATGTCTGATAAAAATGATGATGTGTATTTACTAAACCAGGCATAATTAGCATTTCAGAGGCATCAATATTTTTAGCATCTGCAGCTAACGGAGCTAATTCAGTATCAGAACCAACTGCTTTAATTTCAGAGCCATCAATGAATAGAGATACATTTTCTTTAACTTCAGTATCTCCACCTGCCCAAAAATATTTTGCATTTTTTATAAAAGTTTTCATCTTCTTCTCCTTGATTAGATATCTTTATAATACAACAAAAAATATTAATTATCACTTTAAAAATAATAAAAATAAAAAGTTGTTTAAAAAAAATTTATTTGTAGAGGGTCTTATTGAACAAATAAAGACCCTCTTCTTTTCATTTATCTTAAAATTGAAATGTTAGTGGACTGCTGTCAAATTCATCTCGTCTAAATTCAATTCTAGTAGGAAGTATAAATGGTTGTTTTCTCTTACTGTAACCTATATTCATATAGAAGATTCTATCTACTGCTATTATTTTGCCTTTTACAGATACGCTAGCATTATCAGAGATACGATGTCGGTCTTCTTCGCTAAATTCTGGTAAAGCTATTACGTAGCAGTAATCCATATTGTTTTTAGGATTAACCTTTGGATTTGTATTTACAAGTACAAGCATTCCTGCTTTGTCTCTATAAATAAGCTCAACATCTCCATCCCACTCAATCATTTTATTCATATAGGTATTGGGGTTGTTGCTAACTTCGTATGGAGTTGCACTAACTGTAATATTTGATTGATTGATTTTTAATCTTTCATCTTTAAGTTTTCTGACAATTTGTTCGGATTCCTCATCAAGTTTTTCTTTTTTTTGTTTTTGGGTTACTGGTTCAGCATTGTATGATTTTCCTAATGAAGCTAATTCCCGTTTAGCAGCTGCATAATCAGGTTTTACTTTTAGAGCATTCTGAAATTCAGCAATCGCTTCTTGCCTTGAACATTGGGCCTTATAGACCAAGCCTAAGTTGTAGTAGGCTTCGGCACAACTAGGGTCTTTGTCTAGTGCTTTTTTAAATTCTTGATAAGCTTCTATATATTGATTTTTATTTAAATAATTAACGCCAACATCAACATGAAATTTTGCGGCTTGAGCAAAGGAAATTGAAGTTTGGGCTAAAAGTAAAAAAGCAAGTATAAACAATTTTGATTTTTTCATTTTATTCACCTGATATTATAACGGTTGATTAACTACAACTTACCAAATCATTTAATATTTAAACTCTGTGGAAGTCAAATATTAAGTTTCATTTTCATGTATATTCAATTTTCTTTATCAAAGTAATTCTTTCTTGCTAAAGTAGATTTAACTGATGATGAAATTTTACCTTTTTATCAAAACATAGTCGTTGACGGAACTTATCAGTATGGTTCAAAAATCGCATAATACAATTATTGCACTGAGCATTGCAAAAATTCGTTTTGAATACTCCTGTTTTTATGTTATAATTAAATAGTTTGTTTTATAAATTAAAAAGATGTTTTTACTCTGGTGTTAAGAATATATTCTAGAAAATGGAGTGTTATGTCATGAATTTTTGTCGAAGCATTTGTCGTAGATGGTTTGTAGCTAATAGAAAAAATGAAAGAAAAAATGAAAAGAAATTAAGAAGGGGTTGTGTACACAACCTGTTAACTACTTCCCTACAGAAAATATTAATGAGTGCTGCAGGGCTTACTATGCTTGTTTCACCTCTCTTCGGGGCAAGCCAAAGTAATATAACGGCCTTGGGCAATCAGACAAAAATCGATTACAATGATGCAAAAAAGCTTCACACCATTACAACTACAAAAATACAAGGCGAAAATGCTTTCAATGCTTTCAAAACCTTTACACTCCATTCTAACGAAATAGCTAATCTTCAATTTCCGACTAACACCAAAAACCTGCTTAATTTTGTAAGCAGTAAAATCGATATACAGGGTACACTCAATGCTGTAAAAGACTCCAAAATCGGCGGTAATCTGTATTTTCTTAGCAAAGAAGGTCTTATCCTTGGTAAAGGTGGGGTAATCAACGCTGGTGCTTTCTATGCTATGACTCCTACAAAGAGTTTTATGAAAAAATTCATAAATGACTCTGGCTTTGTTTCTAGTATAAAAGATACTGATGTTAACCTTATTTTAGAGAAGAAGATAGGTAATTATAATGTAGCCAAAGAAGAAGGGGTTATAATCGACCCCGATGGCGTAATTCATATCTATGGTCAAATTAACACTGTCAATGGAATTGGACTTTATACAGGTGGAACCGGGTTCACTGTAAAAGGTAATGCCGCTGCTAACCCACTTGATATTGGCGATGGTGCTAAGTTGAATACCTTTTCTAGCAGTCAGTTAAATACTTTTAAAAATCTGGTTAATGTTGAAGGAATCTCTATTCCAACAGCTTCAGACATAGTAGAAAAAGAGGGCAAAATCGAACTGGTTTCTGTTATAGATAACACTAGCAATAGATTTACACCTTTATCATTAGAATTAGGCTATTCAAGCCTTCAGGCTTTACAAGCTTATTCAAAAGTTGATGTAAGAGGCGAATTGCAAAGCCGTGGTGACATAAACATTCAGACTTATGCTTTAAATGGTACAGTAGAAAAAATAGATAAAAACGGCGTAAAATATATTGACTCCTCTGGCAATAACCTATCTGAAATTGCTTCTGAAGTGTCCTTTAGCGGTAAAGCTAATGCAGGAGGCAATATTACCATTGAAGCAATTGCTGATAACGAAAACAAACCAGCAGGTTTTTCTCTTAAAAATGATTTAATTCCTTCAATAATAGGTGTCAATATAAATGCAGATTTTGTGTTCGCAAAAACAAAAGCTAAGGT
>JAEEGL017145067.1_pt1 | contig 13248 bp, 14 predicted proteins | sample 9134231 | NCBI WGS metagenome assembly JAEEGL01 (sample SAMN16246548, study PRJNA631951) | gut metagenome | biome: gut microbiome; feature: rumen; material: fiber-attached | host: Bos | place: Iran: Karaj | collected 2018-10 | reverse complement strand
CGTCTTGGCGTGATTGATAGTTGAGTGCCAATGAACTAACTATCAATCACGCATCATGGCAAACAAGAATCTGAATGCCGCCAAGACGGCAAAGAAGGATGAGTTCTACACGCAGCTGACCGACATCGAGCGGGAGCTGCAGCACTACTGGCCGCACTTCCGTGACAAGGTGGTGCTCTGCAACTGCGACGACCCTTACGAGAGTAACTTCTTCAAGTATTTCGCCCTCCGTTTCAACCAGCTGGGCTTGAAGAAACTGATTTGCACGTGCTACAATGGCTCGCCCGTACAAGGCAATGAGCTGATGCTGGACTTCGGAGACTTCACGGAAGAACCGAAGAAGATTGCCTTCAAGGTGGAAATCACGGAGGTTCGTGACTTGAATGGAGATGGTGCTGTTGATCTATCAGATGTACAGTACTTATTGAAGAACGACAAGAACGTGCTGGGCATCCTGAAGACAGGTGACTTCCGCGACCCAGAATGCATAGAGCTTTTGAAGGAAGCTGACATCGTGGTCACCAATCCGCCTTTCTCGCTGTTCCGTGAGTATATCGGACAGCTGATGGAGTATGGGAAGAAGTTCCTTGTCATCGGGAATCAAAATGCAATTAAATATAAAGAGATATTTCCTTACATCATTCAAAATCGGATGTGGTTAGGATACGGCTTTAAACGAAATTGTGCTCATTTCATAAACACTCAATACGAAGATATTGCAAGTGATGCAGACCATCGTGAAGGCATGATAAGAGTGTCTGGGGTACTTTGGTACACAAACATGGATATAGGAAAACGTCATGAGGATATGGATTTGATATGCCATTATACTCCTGAGGAATATCCCGTTTATGACAACTTTGATGCAATAGAGGTAGGAAAAGCCGCTGATATTCCTTGCGATTATCAAGGACTGATGGGTGTTCCTATCACCTTCTTAACAAAATTCAATCCAGAACAATTTGAAATTGTAGGCGTACTGAACCATGGTTGTGACAGTATTTATGATAAAGCTAAGCCCATATTAAAAGGGAAGGAACTATATTCTCGCATCCTCATCCGCAACAAACACCCTCAAGTCAAATAATAAACAGAAAATATCATGATGACCATCAAGCAAATAGACGTGACCGTGGGCGAGATCACCCGTGGCTATGTGAATAACGACGAGCAAGGTGTCCGCGGCTATGACGGGCAACTGGATATCCGTCCACCTTACCAACGCGAGTTCATCTACAACGAAAAGGAACAGCAGGCAGTCATCATGACCGTGCTGAACGGCTACCCGCTGAACGTGATGTACTGGGTGCGGCGCAGCGACGATGCCGAGTGTCCCTACGAAGTGATGGACGGTCAGCAGCGCACGCTCTCCCTCTGCGAATACGTGGACGGCAAGTTCGCCTACGACTTCAAGAACTTCTTCAACCAACCCGCCGACATCCAGCAGCGCATCCTCGACTACCGGCTGACCATCTATGTCTGCGAGGGCGAGCCATCGGAGAAGCTGGAGTGGTTCCGAACCATCAACATCGCCGGCAAGCCCTTGAACGAACAGGAAATCAACAACGCCGTCTATGCAGGACCCTTCGTGAGCGATGCCAAACGACACTTCTCGAAGTCCAACTGCGGAGCCTATCGCCTGGGAAAGGACCTCGTCAACGGAACGCCTATCCGTCAGGACTTCCTGCGGAAGGCCCTGGAATGGATGGCCGACCACGAGACACGTCAGGGCAAGCGGCAGACCATTGTCGGTTACATGGCAGCCCACCAGCACGACCCGAATGCCAACAACCTGTGGTCGTACTTCCAGACGGTTCTGAACTGGGCCGTCACGAACTTCGACATGAAGCGCTTCAAGAAGATCATGAAGGGCTTGGACTGGGCGCAGCTCTATGATGACTTCGGCAGCGAGACGCTGGACACCGTAGCCCTCGGCAAGCGTATCTCCTCGCTGATGCGCGACAGCGAGATACAGCGGCAGTCAGGCATCATCCCCTACGTACTGACAGGCGACGAGCATTACCTCGACCTCCGTGCCTTCCCCGAGGACATCAAGTTAGCCGTTTGGGAACAGCAGCACCACATCTGTCCCATCTGTGGCAAAGAGTTCGACCTCGAATTCATGGAGGGCGACCACATCACTCCGTGGCGCGAAGGTGGCCGCACGGTCACAGAGAACTGCCAGATGCTGTGCAGGGAATGTAACCGCAGGAAAGGGGCAAAGTGAGAATCATCAGAGGTACAGGCTATAATGCGAGTAACTGCTGTTGTTGCAGAGACAGAATAGCAGCAAAACCGTAAAGGGTCGGATGAGAAAATGATGGCAACCAGCCTACTTTGTTCACCCATCTGTTCGATAAATTAAAAGCGCGACGTGATTTGCTTGAATCGCGTCGTGATTCTTGTAAATCGCGTCGCGATGTTTATAAATCACGTCGTGATTTTAAGAATCAGACCTGTCGGATCAGGAAAGTAAGATGCATGAAAAGGGTTTATCAACCACTAGTTCTTCGAAGTGTCGAAGCGACCAAGGTCGAGCGGAAATATTCTTGAGGTGTCAAGCGTTGCAGAGCGCCAAGCGGAAACGTTAAATAGACCCGATTGACAGTAGAGAAATCACAAGCAGCAGCCTGCCCAGCAACCATCAACTGCGGGGCAGGCTTTTTGTATTACAGCGTGGCCTTCGGGCTATACTTTGCTATCTTTCCATACCCCTCACTGTGCATTTTCCACCCCCTCTGTCCCATAACAAAACATTACCTTGCTGATTTCCACCGTATTCAACATTTGTTGCTGATTTGAAATTTTCCATGAGGGAAACGCACCAACCTACAAGAAAAAGCTGTATCTTTGCCGCAGATTTCAATGATAAACAAACAATCAACGATGAATACCACTATGAAACGCTATCTCATCTTATCTCTGCTTGCCCTGCTAACCGTCGGCGTGCAAGCCCAGGAATCCCAGTACCACCCCATAGCCAAGGAAGGGAAGGTGTGGGTTGGCCGTTTAAATAACAAGTATAGTCAGATGAATGGCTATAGCACAGTCTCATTCTTCATTCAAGGTGATACCTTAATAGACAATCATCTATGTAAAAAAGTCTGGTCACAATTGCAGGACGAAGGCAAAACAGCACCTGTTTATCATTCTGCCATCCATGAAGAAAACCAGCAAGTCTTTATATACTATGCCAACAAAACTCAACCCACTCTGTTGTGTGATTTCTCTGCCAAAGTAGGTGATTTATTCACTATCAAAGACTACTACGGATCATGGCAAGTAGAGAAAATAGACACTTTTTATGCTGCTGGTCAACCTCTAAAAAGACTGTATTTAAACAATACAAGAAACAATAATACTGAAATTTGGATAGAGGGAGTCGGCCCTCAGATGATGTGGGACTACAGAAAAGGGAACACCATTTATTCATTCCTCTATTTCACATCCTGTATTGAGGATGATAAAGAAATCTGTACTTATAGTGATTTTGACAAGAAAGAGACATCAAGCTATCAGCCAATCTTGGTTGATGGGAAAGTCTGGCATCACAGTTATAAGAATCCCCGATTCCCTGAGAATAATTATACTTTCAGCTTCAGCGTAAAATGTGATACCGTCATAGGAGGCTTGAAACATTACCGATTGTATGGTCATAACGTGGATAATGACAGGACGGACAAATACCTCGCTACACTTTTTGAAGTGGATAAACGAGTCTTTTATTGGTCACTTTATTTAGGCCGCTATGGAGAATCTCTGCTCTATGACTTTAATCTGTCCGCTGGTGAACGGTTCCAGAATTTCTATGCTGACAACTATGCTTGCAATGCGCCTGTTGATGTTGTTGAAGCAAAAGGGGTTCGTCGCCGTTGTATAGGAATGGAGCTAAGGGAAGGAAGTGTAGAAACAGGTTGTATAGGGTACTGGGTCGAAGGCATTGGCAGCAACGCCTTGTTCTATGAGTCGTACAGGTGGAGACCTTCTGGTTATATTCAGCTTGATAGCTGTACAGTGAAAGGAGAAGTGATATTCACACAAGATGATTTCCCAGCTTTAAATAGTGATAGCCCGGAACTGAGGAAGGCCGACTATCATCCCATGTTTTCCGAGGGGAAAACCTGGAACTACGTATATCAAGTTTTGGATGAAGGTACTTGGACATACACCCAAACCCCTATTGCCTATGTCATCAAGGGCGATACGGTTGTGAGTGGTAAGAAGTATGTGAAGATGTATCAGGAAATGTCTGGTTCTTCAACCCTTTGTGCTTTATGGCGAGAAGAAGACCAGAAAGTATTCTACGCTCAAGGTAACGGCGAAGTACTATTCTTTGACTATGGTGCTCCTTATCATGGTGAAACATCAGAAAACGGATATCTCCAGAGTACAGAAATCATTAGTGCTCAGGATGATCTTTTCACTCGATATAGAACTATCAATGAATCGTATGGATATGATGGTGTTTGGTTTGATGGAATAGGAGGAGTTAGTGGACTTATCAATGGGATGGTTAACACGAATGGAGAAGGTCTCATCTTCAGTTCTTGTGAAGAAAATGGAAAAGTTATCTTCTCGCGTGAAGATCGTTGGAATGAGGCCATCAGTTACCGCCCGTTCATTGAAGAGGGAAAGGTTTGGCATACGGGTATCAATCCGGGTAATGGCTTCTTGAAGCGGTATGAGTACAGGCTGTTTGGCGACACGATTATTGACGGGAAGACATGCAGGGTGCTGGGACGCAGTGAACTGAAATTTAATGCTTATTCCTATACTGCGAAGGATACGGTGTATGCCGGTGCCTTGTATGAGGAAGGGCATAAGGTGTATGGAGCCAAGCCAGGCATGAGCCATCTGGAACTGCTATATGACTTCGAGTCTCCTGTGGGAACGGATGTCGAGATCAATGGTGACACATTCACTATTACAGGCAGGGAAAAGAGCAAGGATGACACATTCAAGGGTATTTACACATATATACAAATCCAAGGAGGAACAGAGGAGACTGTGCCATATTGGATGGAAGGTGTGGGTGGCTTCACGAGTCCCATGGAGAGTGTCCTTGGTCTTTACCCAACAGGTCTCATGAATGAGATACTCATTTCCTGTTCCTTGGGCGATGAAGTCATCTATATGAGAGACAAAGGCATCCCTGCCGATCCCGAAGTGAAGAAGCAGTGGTTAGACTTCACGCATACGGTGAAGACCAGGCCGAAAGCACCGGGGAGAATGGAAAATGAAAAGGGAAAAGGGAACAATGAAGAAGAAGGAGTGAACAATGAAAAGGCTGACAGTGAGCAGGACTTGACGGGCGAGTATTCGGCCAGAGAACTGTTCGTGAACCTGAAAACGCTGTCGGGGACATACGATGTCATGCTGAAAGATGGTGCCGTGCAGACAGTCTATCAAAAGGTGGTGCAGACAAACAATATCGTGGCTCTCTGCACGGACTTGACGAAGTACGCCGAAGGCACTTACACCCTGACCATTGAGAACTCCGATGAGGCATACACGGCCACCTTCACCCTGCCGCTTGACGGCACGGGCGTGCGTGACCTGTCCCACCCACTCAACCCTCAACGCTCAACCCTCAACAGATATGACCTCTCCGGTCGCCGCTTCGCGGCACCGCCATCTAAAGGGATTTATATAGAAAACGGACGGAAAAAGGTGGTGAACAAAGAAAGATGACGACTTTTGCAGGTATCACATTCGCTCCTTATACACTACCATCTCTCTGTCACTTTGAGAGGCGATATGAAATCTCCTAATATACAGGTAAATGAGGTGTAAAGAATGTCAGTTGGTGTATTTGCTGACAGCCATGATGATGGTGTGTTTCAACTTTTCCCAGTCCAGCTCCACAAACATCTTAGGCATGGCATAGGACTCGGCATCCTCGAAATAGGTGAGACTGCGAAGAGCGACAAACTCAGAGTGTTCAGGGTATTTCTGTTTGTAAAATGACAGGATTTCATCCAAAGTATAATGCTTTAAGAGGAAATACATGTCGATGAAATCCTTCCTTGATCCTCTATTCTCAATGGCGTAAATCTTCATCGCAGCGATGTCTGCTGGCGATGCTAATCTCAGACCATCTTCTATTATGGCATTCTCAAGCCATGGACATGCATAGTCAACGATATCTATTCTAACGCCATCAACGGCAAGACCTTTAATCATTTTGCTTTGTCCAAAAAGCATCACAGTGCCAATCTGGCTAAGATATTGGCTCAGTTCTTCGGTTGTTGCCTCCATTTCCCAAAGAAATGAAGATCAACGGATGATCTGTGGCCATATTGAAGGGCAAGGGCTGTACCACCGACAAGTCGTGCCTGACGGAGGAGAGGAACTTCCATGAGCTGTCTCAGGAGTTCCAAAGTGTGGGGTTCGACTGTCTGATATGATAACATCTGTAATCCTCCTTTTTTGTACCAGAAATGGCACAGATGAAAGCCAGGCTGACGGCATCCAACGTTCTGACATTCTTGCAGACTTCCACAATCTTGTCTAAGCCGTAGTATGTCCGCAAGAGCCGCCAGTCATCTAACGTCCCATATTCCAGTACCCGAGGAATGATGTGTGCTGGGTACCGGTTTGGGTCAAACAATTCCTTGTCTATATCCCAAAAGCATACAGCGGAGAGCTGTTGCATAAAGGTCTTACGACTCATATTATTGTTTCTTTTTGACTTCAAGAGTCGTGGGCAAAAGTACGAAGTTTCAGGGAAGTGTCAAAGGAAAAGGAGAAAAAGTGATTGTATCGGGTTAAAAAACCGTGAAATCCTTTATTGTTTTCACAGCGTGGCCGCTGTCCCCCGTCCTCAGCTTAGGAGATAAGCTTCGGTCGCTCGGACAGATTGACATTCTTCGAAGTGTCGAAGCGACCAAGGTCGAGCGCTTGAAGTGTCATGCGCCGCAAGCGCCGAACGTAGTCAAAGCGCTATACCCGAGCTGCCACCCTCACGGCGCAGTTTCTCGGCATAGGCACTGAGTCGCTGGAGCTCACGTGGGATGCGGATCTGCTGCGGGCAGTGTGAGGTACATTGGTTGCAGCCTATGCAGTGATCAGCCTGGCGCAGCCTGGGCACACTGCGGTCAAGACCCACAAGATAAGCCCGGCGCTGCTGGCGATAGGTGGGACTGCCGCTGCTCTGCGGAGTGTTGCCCTCACGGATGCAGCGGTTGAAGTGTGCAAAGTTGGCTGGGATGTCGATGCCATAGGGGCAGGGCATGCAGTACTGACAGGCAGTGCAGGGTATCTCCTTCTGACCGAAGATCTTCTCTGCCATCTGCATGAGGAACTCATGTTCCTCTTCCGTGATGGGCTGCAAGGGAGAATAAGTGCGGACATTCTCCTCCAGGTGTTCCATATAGGTCATGCCACTGAGGACGGTGAGGACACCCTCTGGTGTGCCGGCAAAGCGGAAGGCCCATGAAGCGATGGTGGCTTCGGGGTCACGCTGTTTCAGATCTGCTGCCACTTCGTCGTTGACGTTGGCCAGACGGCCTCCAAGCAGAGGTTCCATGATGACGGCGGGAATACCGCGTTTCTCCAGTTCTCCGTAGAGTTTCACTGCATCCACATTGCTGCCGTTGATCTCGTTGGCGTAGAACCAGTCCAGGTAATTGAGTTCTATCTGCACAAAGTCCCAGTGGTAACGGCCCTCATCATGCAGTTGCAGAAGGTATTCAAAGGCCCGATAGTCGCCGTGCCATGAGAAGCCCAGGTTGCGGATGCGGCCTTGGGCCTTCTGCTCAGTGAGCCAATCCATCAAGCCATTGTCTATGAACCGTTTCTTGCAGGCATCCAGTCCACTGAGGTTCTCGTTGGTCTCGGGGTCACGTCCACCACCGCCTGTGCTGTGCAGGAGGAGGTAGTCGATATAGTCTGTCTGCAACTCTTTCAGGGAGTTCTCAAACATCTTCTGGCTGGCTTCCAGTGCCCACTGACGGTTGTCGAAGTTAGACATCTTGGTGGCAATGAAGTATTTGTCACGTGGATGACGCTTCAGGGCAATGCCTGTGCAGCGTTCACTCAGTCCTCGGCAATAGACAGGAGCTGTGTCAAAGTAGTTGACACCGTGCTCCAGGGCATAATCCACCTGGCGGTTAATCATCTCCTGGTCAAAGGGGCCGGTGACAGGGTCATCGGCGGTGCCCTTGGGGAGCTCTGGGAGGCGCATCATGCCATAGCCCAAGAGGCCAACGGTGTCACCTGTGTTGGGGTTAACGCGGTTGGTCATGGAGTCAGCACTAATCTGTGCCTCACCCGACCGGCCGCAGGAAGTGAGGAGATGAGAGCCGGTGAGGAGGCTGGCTGCGGGGGCTGCAGCCACAGTGGTGCCGGCCATATATTTAAGGAAGTTACGACGGGATATGGTGTTCATGTTGGTGATTTGTTTTAGAGTGCAGGGGAGAGAATGATTCAACTTTCAACTGTTAACTTTCAACTTTTAACTTTCAACTTTCAACTCTACACCTCCTTGTGTACCTCGTGGCCTTCCACATAGATGGCAGAGAAGGGACGGGCGGGACAAAGGTTCTCACAGGCTCCGCAGCCGATGCACTTGGACTCGTTGACAGCAGGGACGTAGGCACCCGTTTCATCATCAGGATCAAGGGGCACCATCTGAATGGCACCGCTGGGACAGACGCGGGAACAGAGGCCACACTCCACCTCGTCTCTGAGGACCACACAGTTCTTCTTGATCCAGACGGCATGACCAATCTGGATGGCAGTCTTCTCCTCTGGAGTGATGGGACGGATGGCACCTGCAGGGCAGACCTCAGAGCAACGCGTGCACTCTGGACGGCAGTAGCCCCGCTCATAGGACATCACGGGCTGCATGAGAGTCATGAGGCCGGCAGACGGGCGCAGGACTTGGTTGGGACACTGTGCCACACAGAGCTGGCAGCCAGTGCAATGCTGTGCCAGGTTCTTGGCAGACAGGGAACCGGGAGGGGTGAGAGGGGTCTTGCGTTGGGGAGCTATCTTGTCCTCGATGTCAGCAAGCCCACCATCCACCTTGGGTTGGGACTGCGCAAGAGCAGCTGTGGTGGCAGCCAAGGAGGCACCAATGAGGAAAGCACGGCGGGAAGAGTCCGGCTGGGTCGGCTGCTGGGGTTGCTGGGGTTGCTGAGTCTGTTGGGTCGGCTGGGGTTGCTGAGTCGGCTGGGGCTGCTGGGTCGGCTGGTGGGATAGCCTATTGAGGCGGGAGTTGTCATAGCGGAGAGCCCCGAATTTGCAGGCATCGATGCAGTTGCCACAGACAACACAGCGGGAGTAATCCACCGTGTGGGTCTTGTAATCAATGCAGGAGGCCTTGCAGCTCTTGGTGCACGCAGCACAGTTACGGCACTTATCCTCCTCAAAATCAATTTTCAGGAGAGAGAAGCGGGAGAAGAAACTGAGGAAGGTGCCTACCGGACAGATGGTGTTGCAATAGGTGCGGCCACCTACCCACGCCAGCACGGCCAGCACTATCAGTGTCACGGCAGCTATGATGAAGGTGGGAAGGCTGCGAAGCCATACTTCTGTCCCATAGAAAGCGTAGCTGTCATAGTGCTCGGCTATGGCGGCGAGACCATTGTTTGCCCACTCATACAGCGGGCGCAGCAGGTTCACCACAATGCGCCCAAAACTGCTGTACGGTGCCAACAAGGCTACGAAGGAGCCTAAACCCGCCACAAGGGCGATGATGAAGAGCACCAGCACGGGGTAACGCAGCCAGCGCACTTCCGGTGAGAAGCTGTAACGTCCCACCTTTTTATTTTTACGCGGGTGCAGGCGCGCGAGGACGTCCTGCAAGATACCCAGGGGGCAGACGACCGAACAATAGATGCGCCCAAAGACCAGAGTGAGTGCCACGAGGGCGATGATGACACCTACGTTCACAGCCAGAAGGGCGGGCAGGAACTGGATCTTAGCCAGCCAGCCAAGGTAGGTGTGCAGGATGCCTGTGATGTCTAAGAAGAGGAGGGTGATGCCGATGAAGGTGATGGCGGCGAGGATGATTCGGATTCTTCTAAGCATTCTTCAAGTGTTTTAGGATTTGCATTTGTGAATTTTACGATCCAGATGCTGACTTCATAGAGGAGCCAGATAGGGAGTGACACCACCAGCAGCGTCATGATGTCTGCTGTAGGTGTGATAATCGCTGCAACGACGAGGATGGCAACGATGGCATGACGGCGATACTCTGCCATCCAAGTGTGCTTCAACATCCCAAAGCGTGCCAACAGCCACGCAATCACAGGAATCTCAAAGACGATGCCAAAGACCAGTGACATCAGCAGCATGGTATCGACGTAGCTGCTGAGAGTGAGCATGGTTTCAACCTCATTGCTGACACTGTAAGTGCCCAGAAAGCGAACGGTCAGCGGGAAAATGAGGAAGTAATTGACCACGATGCCGATGAGGAACATGCCATAGGCAGCTCCCACCAGCCGCAAGCTGGCGCGGCGTTCATTCTCATAGAGTGCCGGGGAAATGAAACGGAAGAGGATGTAAATGATGTAGGGCGATGCCACGAGGAGTCCCATCACCAGCGAGACCTTCATGTGGATCATGAACTGTTCCGTCAGTTCTGTATTGACCAGCCGGATATAAAAGGGGTCAGCACCGAGGAGACGGTAGGTGGGAAAGTCACTGCTGCGAGGCCACAGGACAAGGTCGAAGAGGTAGTCCTTCAAGAAGAACACACCAATGCCCATGCCTACGGCTGCCACCAACACACGGATGATGCTTCCCCGCAACACATCGAGATGATCCCAGAAGGTCATCTGCTCTTCCATCACTTGCTCTCTACCTTGTTGTATTCCGTGGCATCCTTGACTTCATCATCGAGGCCTTTCACACCGTCCTTGAAACTCTTGACGCCTTTGCCAAGGCCTTTCATGAGTTCTGGAATCTTCTTTCCTCCAAAGAGGAGCAGCACAACGAGTGCAATGAGAATGATTTCGGGGGTTCCTAAGTTCATAATTCTGTCTTTTGGGGGTTAATTTGGGACAAAAGTAGTGAGAAAATGCGAAAGTATGCAACTTTTTCAAGACTTTTTATGAGAAATGTGTGCAAGTAAAGTGTGTTTTTGCTATCTTTGCAGCCGTAATGCGACACTTAGACCATCAATAGATAATTATAACCCTAAAAAATCAAAGCAACAATGAAGAAGTATCTGATTGCACTATGCCTCTCACTCTTCAGTGCAAGCACATTTGCACAAGAGTATTATGATGATTCTGCCGCTGCAGGTGACTGGGCCATTGGCTTGAACATTCCCATGACGTTTGGTGATAACACACACCTGGGATTTGGCCCCAAGATTCAGTATTATGCCACCCATGCCCTCCGCCTGGAAGCCTCCTTTGACTATTATATGGAGGCACACGATCGTATTGACTGGGATCTGAACCTGAACCTGCACTATCTGATTCCTGCCAAGTACGGTCTCTCATTCTACCCCGTACTGGGTCTGACATTCCTGCACCGTCACTGGACACCTGCCGGTTCCCCGGGTGACAGCGGCAATCTGGGTGTGAATCTGGGTGTGGGCGCACAGTATGACATCACATCAACCATCTTTGCCAACTACGAGCTGAAGTACCAGTATGTGAACGACCACGACCGCGCCAACATGTGCATAGGCATCGGATTCCGTTTCTGATGGCAGAACCCATCAACAGGCCCCATCAAGGCAAAGGTCTCGAAGCGCTTAGTGCTTCGAGACCTTTATTGTTACAGGCTCCGTGAGCTCTTTCTGCCAGCTGCGCAGCCAGTCAAACCAGCTCTTGGAATCCTTGAAACCGTTTTCTTCCATGAGCGCACAGATGGCCAAGTGATAGCGGATGTGATTGTCAACCGGATGAAGGACGGTCAGGTAATTGTATTCATCCTCCTTCTTCTGGGTCAGATAGCGATTCTCAACGGTTACGCCGAGTCCCACGCCTTCCACCAGATCGGTGGCGGCCTTGTCGGGGACGTTCTTTCCCCATGAACCGACGAGGCCTTGGGTGACGTCCATGAGCCCTTCATTCTCCAGTTCCAGTTTCTGCACGCCCGTACAGAAGGTGAGGTGATTCACGTCTTCGCCTTTAAGCTGGATATCAACCTGCACGTCGCGGTGGCCGGCATAGATGGTGTAGAGCTGACGCATCTGAAGCAGGCGATTGGCGTAGAGCCAGTTGCGGTCGGTGACTTCCACGATGGCACGGACAGGCCCACTGGCAATGACTCGCTGTCCGCGAGCCTCCACACTATCGACATAGGTGGGCTGGCCATCGACATAGCCACGGAAAGAACCGGCACCCACAGAGGGACCGGCAAAGAGGATGTCACAACCTCGGCCGGCGGCGATGTCCTCGCGGGTGCTATAGAAATTGGTCTGATCCAGGACGAGCTGAGGATGGGGTTTGCCGTAGATGTCGATGCTCTGACGATGGTCCATATAGACACGGAAGCCTACGAGTTCGGACTCCCATTGAGCGCCGTGACCATAGATGGCATCATACATGGAGAGGGGGGTGTTGCGGCCTTGATACTCAATGCTGTTGATATAGGGGTAACGGTATTTGCGGTCCCAGACTTTCATGAAGGCGGCGGTGCGAGGGGGGAAGGATCTCTGCGGCGAAACCGCAGAGCACACTACCTTGAAGGTGGCGGTGCTGCGGGCTGGGATGTTGCAGGTGAAGGCGAGCTCATCGGGGAGAAGGTCGCCATCGAGGTCATCCAGTTGAGAGGGGAGAAGACCCGACGGTGCCCCGTCGGGCAGCGCGGCCTCAAAAACGGAGGCACCAGAGGCCGGGACACCAGAGGAGGAGGTGCCAGAGGCGGGGATGTCAGAGACTGTGCTGATGACCTCGGCGGAGAGGATGGTGGCGGCTTTATCGCCGAGGGCCTCGTGGAGATTGATGACGACGGGGATGTCTTGGCGGTCTGTGTCAGACGGGTTTGTCACCGTGACAGTGAACACGGGTTCGGCCTTGCCGCTACAGGCGGCAAGGATGGTGGCGGCTGCCACACAGAAAAATAAACGATAGTATTTCATACTTTTAACTTTCAAGTCTTGAACTTTTGACTTTCAACTCTCACCTTTCAACTCTTCAACTCTCAACTCTCACCTTTCATCTTTCAACTCCCAACTTTCAACTCTCACCTTTCACCTTTCAACTCTCAACTTTCAACTTTCAACTTTCAACTTTCACCTCTTCAACTTTCAACTCTTCAACTCTCACCTTTCAACTTTCAACT
>JAEEGL015312684.1_pt1 | contig 13248 bp, 11 predicted proteins | sample 9134231 | NCBI WGS metagenome assembly JAEEGL01 (sample SAMN16246548, study PRJNA631951) | gut metagenome | biome: gut microbiome; feature: rumen; material: fiber-attached | host: Bos | place: Iran: Karaj | collected 2018-10 | reverse complement strand
CATTTTCCCAATTTGAAACTGAACGATCTGTTACACCAAGTTCTTCTGCTAGTTCAAGTTGTGTTAGTTTATGTCGCTTTCTACATGCTGCTATAAAAGCACCAATTTTCTTTAAATCCATTTTTCAAACTCCTTTATAGCAACATTATAAGCAATATTCATTAATAAAAACATGAAACAAAACTTGAATTTATCAATGTCAAACCGTCAAATCATCTGCCTCGGTATCCTGTTCTTCATAAACAACGTTGATATTCTTAGCAAGATTCTTATGAGAAAGGATTGTAGGACGATTCATATCTTCAAAATCAAGTGAGTTCCAGTCGTAAGAATCTATATCAGGAATCTCGACTGTCCCAGTACAGAACGTAGCTATTGTGAAAAGCCAGTCACCACTGCTATTTTTTGTATTAATGATTGCAGGCATTTCAAAGGATACCCGAAGCACACTATTGAACTCATAAAATCCAATAATATGGAATTCATCAGATTCTTGAATTTCTGCCCAAGCAATCTGTTCAACCATCTCTTGTTTGATATATCCTATTTTGTGTAATGCTTCTTTTATATGCGTGAAATCATGCTCCACATAATCGCCGATAATATCCCATAGAAATGCTTCGCCAATGACCTCCATAAGTTCCTCGTTGCTACTAATTTTCAATGTTGTTCCTTCCTTTAGAATTGTATTCGTTTTACATATGCATCATTTCTTATGGCAGAATAAACTCCGATTTGTCGAGCTCTTTGGCAATCCAGTTATAAATGATAAAGGCTGGAATATCCTATCTGCTCTAACCTCTTTGATTATATATCATATAAGGCCACATACATACCTAATACATGACATGATCAAGCACTTTTCTTAACCAGCAAGCATCGCCAAATGCTAGCATTTTGGCAAAAAATCCCTTTTGGTGGCCCCTGTCCCCAAATCATCTGAAACTGATTTTGTCCATCAAATGTCCATTAAATGTCCGCGCCAGTCCATTTACCCCTCTAAAAAGGCATGATATTCTTATAATGCGCTTTGAAAGTAATTATAAGCCTCGAAGTCCTCAGGATCACATCCAAAAGGACATCGGGGCTTTGTTATTTGCAGACTTATTTTGAACCTATTGAATCCGAGAAAGGAGGCATTATGATAACTAAATACAGATGTAATGTCTCCCTTATTGATTCTTTGACGGAAGCCATTAAAAAAGATATTATGAGCGAGGATGAGCGTGCACAAATGCACGCAATGAAAAAAACGCTCATTGAAAATTTCATAAAAGAAAGACATAAAAATGCCATTAGCACATACCGGTCAGGTAAATACACCACCTATACCACACGTGTAGGAGGGGGTAAAAAGATCTCCGCTCAGTCATTGGATGCATTATATGAAAAGCTCTATTGTTTATATTCCGGCAAAACAATGAAGGAGACAGCCACCATGGAGAGTCTTTTCTCCGAAGCCCTGGAATGGCATTGCTCCGAAAACAGCAATACCCAAAAGACAAAGAGACGTCATAATGAACTCTTTGCAGCCCGCATATCCGGTTCTGAACTCGCTAAAAAACCCATTAAGGATGTTTCGGCACGTGATGTGAAGGTTTTCCTTAAATCTTTCAAAGACCGGGTTACAAGGACGACTCTGACGAATATTAAAACGATCATCAATTTTGTATTCGAATATGCGTGTGAAGAACTTGAGATTGTCCCTTATAATGTTGCGCTCGGAGTAAAGACCAACGATATCAAAGTATTGCCTGAAAAGAATGTCTGTGACGATGCCTTCTCGGAATTTGAGATCCGTCGTCTGGTTACACATCTGATGCCATCAACCAATGTCTATGATGAGGCAATCGTTCTCTCGGTATATTTAGGTTTAAGACCGTGCGAGTTAGAAGCTTTGGAATGGAGTGATATTCATGAAAATACTCTCATCCTCAAAAAAGCCAATACAGAAAGCGGTAATCTCAAGACCGGAGATCATGCCAAAAGGCATAAGCACCTGTGCACTGATGCAATGTCTCTTTTACAGAGATATAGAGCAGAAAGACCGGACGCTGCTCTCATATTCCCCAATAAGGACGGAAAGTATATTGATGGCGATGTAATCAACAAGCATCTTAAAAAGGCCTGTAAGGCCCTTTCCATCCCCTACAGGTCATTATATAAGACCAGGGCATATGTAATCACTCAGATAGCCTCTACAGGCGATTATGAGGCATCCAGAAAGACTGCGGGGCATAGTAATTCATATATGCAGGATCATTATATAAACAGCAGTCTAACAGACATAAACAGATTAAACATTGAGAAAGCCCTGAATTTGGGCATTCAGACCGTTTCAGACCACTCTTTAAGCAAAGAAAAAACCTCGTAGATGCGATATCTACGAGGTTTTAACCGATGCGGAAGGCGGGACTTGAACCCGCACGGCATTGCTACCACAAGAACCTTAATCTTGCTTGTCTACCAGTTCCAACACTTCCGCGAACAAACGATATATTATCAAAATCAGATACTAATGTCAATGATTTTTTTTATATTTTTTTATCCGATTATCAAAGTGACTCCCTTAGCCCACATTGCGGCATACAGAAGCAGTTCAGCCCACAGCACCATTATCTGCGGTTCCCTCTCCTGCGCAACTCTCATCCTGTTCCAGCAGTCTGAAATGATGATAACGAAGATCAATGCGATATCGTATCTGAACAGGTTAACGGTGCCCTCAAATACGTAGATAAGGAGTGCAAGGACTATGGTGCAAATTATAAGTATCCTGTACCACTTGGGGAACTTCTCATAGATACTTGCACCAAGCATAAGTACCATGATGGGAACAAGGATCCTCAAGTACTCTGAAATATCCGAACACCAAAGAGCTATGGAACCCTTCCACTTGGAACTGAAGCTGTGATCCCTGATGTCAAATGCATAGGAGAAATCAAGAAGCCTCTGCAGATAGCTTAATTTCAGGTGAGGAACAAAGGCTATGTAGAGGATCATGAAACGGACGTATGAACCTATACTTTTCGATCCGGAGATGAATGCGGTAATAAGTGTTACCACCGCAAAAAACATCGCTCCTATAAGGCCCTGTGCAAGTGAAAACTTTTCCGTATCCATTCCGAACTGATAGAACTTCAGAATGAAGTTAAGAACCAGTACGGACATGAGAACAGGGGTCCAGAACCTGGAGAACAATTCTTTCGGTATATTTTTGTCGAATGAAGAAATATTCATCACTCTACTCCAAGCTGCGACTCAAGCAGCACAAATACATCATAAAGCAATACAATGGCACAAAGGATATATGCATACACCCTGTATCTTGTTGCCAGATTATTCAGGGATGAAAACAGGGAACAGAAAGTGGATATTCCCAGTACCATGGTACACAAAAGCGCTCCGTTTGGCGAAATGGGAAGCAGCAGTACACAGAAAAGAAGTATTGCCGCTGAAGTCATCATAATGCCGCAGAGCAGAAACTGTGAGGGCTTAAGCTTACCACCCATCTTAAGGAATATGGCAAGCACCATCAGTGCCAGTACAACAGAAGGGTAAACATCCGCATTAATGTATGTGGTGAGCATCACGGAGTTCTCAACATAGTTGCCGGGGCAGGTAAAATACAGGATGGATCCGATGCAGGAGAAAAACAGTGCCGTAATAAGTCCTGCGGATCTGTAAGCAACCTTTGAATGAGATCTGTACCAGATTACGGCGCCTATGGAAACTGCACTTATAATGCCGTACATGGGAGCCCAGATGCCTGCAATTAAGCTTGCAGCGCTGAGGGAAAATGCTCTTCCAAAGCCTATATGTTCGTATTTTTCGGGATCATCAATTATCTTGGAACAGATTGTAACAACAGTCAGCATCAAAAGGGAGGGATAGAAGAAATTCACCGCTCCGAACTGCCTGAAATAGGAATTGTTCCAGTCTGCATTAAGACATATGAGAAGAAGGAATGAATATACGGTAAAAAAGATCCTCTGATGCTTTGCCTTTGTGGGGGCAAAAAGAAGCAGTGAACATGCGATCATTACCAGCATGTTGACCACATCAGCAAAATATCCTCCTGCCATAAGGATCAGCTGCAATACGAGTCCCGCTAGAAGGCTTCCGCCCTTCCAGTAATAGATACAGCCGAGACTGTTTTCTATATCACTGAGATTTGAAAGCGGTTCGCCGGTGACAAGATTTTTGGCATAATCAAGATCCTCCAGCATGAAAGGAACTTTCATCTGCTGAATGAAGATTATGACCACCATGGTCAAAAAGGCTACCAGCATGATCACTCTGACATATTGTGGAGTTCTAACTTCTTTTTCCATTAGTGCGATACACCTCAAAACAAGCCCCTTCCTTAAAAGGCAGGGGCTTGTAAATTATAATTTTTATGGAAAAATATGTCAAATTATCTCTGTACTCTTCCGGAAGCATCGCCGCCTGCAAGAGTCTCAACCTCTTTGCGGGTTACAAGGTTGAAATCCCCGGGAATGGTGTGCTTAAGCGCTGATGCGGCAACACCGAACTCAAGAGCTGCCTTGAAATCTTTTCCGTCAAGGAGACCGCAGATAACACCGCCTGCGAAGGAATCTCCGCCACCTACTCTGTCTACGATGGGGTGGATGGAGTATTCCTTGGAGTGATAGAACTCCTTGGTATCTCTTGAATAGATGCATGCACTCCAGCCGTTGTCTGAAGCGGAATGGCTTACTCTGAGGGAAGAAATGCAGTATTCGAAATTATAATCAGCTACCATCTGCTCGAAAATGCTCTTATATCCTGCAAGTTCAAGTTCTCCGCTGGTAACATCGGTATTTCCGGGCTTATAGCCGAGAACAAGGTTAGCATCCTCTTCATTTCCGATGCAGACATCAACATACTGCATAAGGTTCTTCATGACCTTCTGAGCCTTCTCGGAGCTCCAGAGCTTCTTTCTGAAGTTAAGGTCTACGGAAACCTTTAAACCGTGCTTCTTGGCAGCCTTAAGAGCATCCTCGGTAAGAGCTGCTGCTGTATCGGAGATAGCGGGAGTGATACCGGTGAAATGGAACCAGTCTGCGCCCTCGAAGATCTTGTCGAAATCAAAATCAGCTGCGGTTGCGGTTGAGATTGAAGAATGAGCTCTGTCGTAAACAACCTTGGAAGGTCTCATGGAGCTTCCGCTCTCAAGATAGTAGATACCGAGTCTCTCACCGCATCTTGCGATATTGTCGGTCTTTACACCGTACTTACGAAGTGCGGCAACTGCACAGTCACCGAGCTCGTTCTCGGGAAGAGCGGTAACGAACTCAGAATCATGTCCGTAATTGGCAAGTGATACGGATACGTTTGCTTCACCGCCGCCGTAATTGATGTCGAACTCATCAGCCTGGATGAACTTCTCATTGTTGGGAGTTGAGAGGCGGAGCATGATCTCGCCCATAGTAACTACTTTAGCCATTTTTTCTTATCCTCTTTTTATAATTTTCCCCTCGGGGATGATCACTTGTTAACAAGATGAACGGCAAATCCACCGATCTCTTCTTTCATGTAGATAGCCTTAAGCTTACCCTTGTCGTCCTTCTTGGCAGTTGATTCATCGAATTCAACTCCGAGAACGGTGCTGAGGTAATTAACGGCTCTGTCGATGTAGTTGGTTCTGATGGCGATATGGCCATGAGTTCCGAGATAGGGCTCTTTCATATACTCAACGGCAGAACCTGCGAATACGGAGCTGTTACCGTTCTTGACGTTCATACCGAAGATAAATGCAAAACGCTCTGCAGCCTTAACTGCCTCAGCCTCATTAGCGCTGTTAACGCCCACATGAGCAAGTTCAAAACCGAGCATGGTCTTAACTGCTTCTCTGGTAAGCTCTTCGATCTTATCAAATGCACCCTCTGCTATAAGATCTCCGGGAACCATCCATGATCCTCCGCAGGCGATTACCTTGGGGAAATCAAGATAGGAAATAAGGTTCTTGGCATTGATTCCACCGGTGGGCATGAACTTCATGTTCACGTAAGGAGCTGCCATAGCCTTGATCTTGGCAATTCCACCACTCTGCTCTGCAGGGAAGAACTTAACAACTTCAAGTCCGAACTCGATAGCAGTCTCGATCTCTGAAGGTGAATTGGTTCCGGGAGTAATGGGGATGTTCTTATCAACACAGTACTTTACGATCTTGGGGTTAAGTCCGGGGCTTACGATGAACTTGGCGCCGGCTTCAACTGCCTTATCAACCTGCTCTGTGGTAAGAACGGTTCCTGCTCCCACTACCATATCGGGATGGGTCTTGGTCATGATGGCAATAGCCTCTGCTGCGGCTGCGGTTCTGAAGGTAACTTCAGCGCAGGGAAGTCCGCCTTTGCAAAGTGCCTCTGCAAGGGGCTCAGCATCCTTTGCATCATCGAGCTTAACTACGGGAACGATTCCTATCTTACTGATAGTTTCAAGAATGGGTAACATTTATTCTCTCTCCTTTGATCTTTCAAAGATTATTTTTTCTTTGTAGCAGACTTCTTTGCAGGTGCTTTCTTAGCGGTTTTCTTATCTGCAGTCTTCTTCGCAGCGGGCTTCTTAGCTGTGGTCTTAGCGGTCTTTGCAGCCTTTATCTTCTTGGCATCCTCCTTATCCTTGTGAACCTTGAACTTGGAAGCATCGAGGTTCGAAGGATCCTGTCCGATGTAAGCAAGGATTCCGCCATCGATATAAACAACCTGTCCGTTTATGAAATCCGAAGCGGGGGAAGCAAGGAATACCGCAAGTCCCATAAGGTCCTCGGTCTCGCCCCAGCGCTGTGCGGGAGTCTTGGAACGGATGAATCTGTCGAAGGGATGAAGTGAACCGTCCTTCTGGATCTCACGAAGAGGAGCGGTCTGAGGAGTTGCGATATATCCGGGTCCGATGGCGTTGCACTGGATGTTGTACTGGCCGTATTCGGAGCAGATATTCTTGGTGAGCATCTTAAGTCCGCCCTTTGCTGCAGCATATGCGGATACGGTCTCTCTTCCCAGCTCACTCATCATGGAGCATGCATTTATGATCTTGCCGCCGCCTCTTTTTATCATTGAGGGGATAACTGCCTTGGAGCAGATGAAGGGACCGGTAAGGTCAACATTTATAACCGCATTCCACTGTTCAATGGTCATTTCGGTCATGGGAATTCTCTTGATGATACCTGCGTTGTTGACAAGGATATCGATGGGGCCCACCTTCTTTTCAACATCGCTTACGAACTTAAGAACCTGCTTCTCGTTGGTAACATCGCATACCGCACCGTATGCCTTGATGCCCAGCTTCTTGTACTCTGCAAGTCCTCTGTCAACCAGCTCCTGGTTGATATCATTAAATACAACCTTTGCTCCTGCCTCTGCATAAGCCTGTGCATATGCAAGTCCGAGACCGTATGAAGCTCCGGTGATCCATGCTACTTTTTCTGTGAGTTTAAATTTTTCCAATACTCCGGCCATGATTTTTTCCTCCTGTTAATCGGATCAAAGAAGATCCTGGTTTCTTACATCGTCCATATCATCGAAGTCCTGATTCTCTCCTACCATTCCCCAGATGAAGGTGTATGCCCTGGAACCGCATCCGGAGTGGATGGACCAGCTGGGGGAAATGACAGCCTGTTCATTTCTCATGATGATATGTCTTGTTTCCTGAGGCTCTCCCATGAAGTGCATAACAAAGGCATCCTCGGGAATATCGAAATACAGATAAACTTCCATTCTTCTGTCATGGGTGTGGCAGGGCATGGTGTTCCATACGCTTCCGGGCTGGAGACAGGTCATTCCCATTTCAAGCTGGCAGCTCTCCACCTGACCGGGAAGAATGTACTTGTTGATGACACGATGATTGGATTCTTCCATGGAGCCCAGTTCTTTTTTGTTCTCAGGTCTAATGACTACCTCTCCCTCGCCTGCGGTTCCTTCTCTCTTGATAAGGACTGTGGGGCAGGTTCTGTGTGCGGGAGCGGAATTAAGATAAAATTTTGCGGGATTTGAAGGATCGTCACTTTCAAATGAGATCTCCTCGGTACCCATTCCGATATATGCACCGTCTCTTGATACGATGTGGATCCTTCTTCCGTCAGCCACTACAGTTCCGTCGCCGCCGATATTGATGATGCCGAGCTCTCTTCTGTCGCAGAAATGCTTAGCTCTGAGTTCGTCTCCTGCGGTAAGCTTAAGCGCTCCTTTTACGGGAACGGCTGAACCTGTGATGATACGGTCAATGTGGCTGTAGACCAGCTTGATCTCATCAGGCTTAAAGAGATCTCCGATGAAAAACTCTTCTCTGAGTCTCTCTGTTGTGTAATATTTCATATCTTTGGGTGATGAAGCAGTTCTGAGTTCCAAAATATTCCCTCGCTTTCTGTGATTGAAACAGATAGTTTTCTTACATCGAAATGTATGATATCACAATCGGATAAATTATGAAAGCCCTTACATGATGATTTTTAAAGAAATTTTCTTATATTTTTATAAAGGTTTTCTGCCTCATTATGGTCTATGAGACGAACAAAACCGGCCCTTTCGGAAGAGGCTCCGGGACCGTGGGAACCGCATTCCGCATAGAAAACAGTATCTCTCGCAGCGGTCTTTCCCCAGTCATGAAAGCCCTCTCTTTTTATGTGATCATCAAGGAAACAGTCGATAAGAACGGTTTTTGCGTGGTCTCTCCAGGGTCTTCCCAGGTAAACGCTTTCAGTGGGACACCCCTCATTTATGAATCTGCAGTCTTTGAAAATGTAACCGCACTCTTCTCCTTCATAGGTGGATGCAGCGGTGCAATAGCCATCGTTTTTGGATACGATGTCGCAGTTTTCGAAAAGTACAGCCGCACTTCCGAATATAAAATCCACATCACCGCAGATGCGGCAGTCCTTGTAATACTGATGACACACCACTCTCTCATCGTTCTCGGTGGGTCCCCTGAAGCCTCCCTTTTCGATCTCTTTAAAGGGCAGCGGTCCGGTGAAAAGTGTATCCTGGAAGCTGTCAAAGATACATTTTTCTGCAGTGAATCTTTCTCCCTCAGCAAACAGAGCTATGGCCTGTCCGGCTTTTTCCCTGGGGAAGGAAGTATTTATGATACTAAGGTTTTTAAGGGAATTGCTTTCTCCTTTGATGAAAAAAGTAAATGATCTGAAGGTGCCTCTTTTCATGCCGTCTTCCATCATTTCAAGAGCATAGTCACCCCACATGATCTTCACATCTTCAGGTTTTTCTCCAAGCCCTATGATAGAAACATGGTCTCTTTTTATAAATACTTTTTCTCTGTAGACTCCGGGAAATAAGCGCAATAAAACAGCGCCTTCAGGGGCTGAAGACGCAGCATCACTTATACTCATTCCCGGCTTGATATCAATAACCGTCATATTTTCTCCAGGATCATCGGCCGGAGCGTGTTCTCAGGGATTAACATGTGGTTGCAACTGGACACCTCCGATTACTTCCTCCCGGAACCGACGATCGATTATATTATTTATTCTTTTTCCCTTCAGGTCAATGGCTTTATGATTCGACCGAATCGACATTTTCGGTGATGATCTTATCGCCTTCCTGGCCTGATATCTCTACATTCTCAAGAACAAGCTTCTTAATGTTTCTTGCAAATATTCCCTTCTTCGAGCATTTCTCGATACCGTTGCTCATCGCAGGAACATCACACTTTGCATTGTCCGCAAAAGAGATCCTGACATTCTTCATGACGATCTCCTCGATCTTCTCCTCGGGAAGTCCGTCAAAATGCGCCGCAGCTACATGGCAGTCCTTAGCATCGATATCTTCAAATACAAGCTTTCCGAGACGGGGAGTTCTCTCGTCCACGGGGAATACCTCTCTTGACTGGACATACTCTGTTTTTCCGTCGGGATCACAGAAATAGAAAGCGTTGACTACAAAAGGAGTCATAACATTTTTCATATCGATATTTCTGAAGATCACATCTTCGATCACGGCATCTCTTCCTCTGCCGCGTCTGGTCTTGATCCTGAGTCCTCTGTCGGTATTTCTGAAAAGGCACTCTTCGACGGCGATGTTCTTGATGCCGCCTGCCATCTCGCTTCCGACAGTAACCGCACCGTGGCCGTTTTCCATGAGGCACTGCCATACGTGGATATTCTCTGAAGGAGTCTTATACTTCTTCGCCATGTAGATCTTGCCGGACTTGATCGCGATGCAGTCATCACCGAGTGAAAACTTCACACCGTAGACCTTAACACCGTTGCAGCTCTCGGGATCCATGCCGTCTGTATTAGGTGAATCGAAAGGATTCTCGATCGTGATGTTGTAGAAACCGAGCTCATTTGAAAAATAAGGATGAAGCGTCCAGGACGGAGAATTACAAAGCTTTATACCCTGAATGTTTACATTCTCACAATGGCTCAAGAATACAAGCCTCGGTCTGAACGCGATATTCATGCGCTTGCAGTCATACCACCAGTTTTCAAAACTTGCCTGACCGTCAATGGTGCCCTGTCCGTAAATGGTGACGTTCTTAACGTTCATTCCGGTGATAACGCCCGAGAACATGGGAAGTGGATTGCCCTCCCAGGTTCCGAGATTATATTCGTCCTGCTCGTCGTAGCTCTGGATAACACCGGGAAGAGCGGGATAATGAGTCCTTACGGTATCCGCAAGGAGAACCGCTCCCTCTGCAAGTTCGATATTTACACCGCTCTTTAAAAACAGAGGTCTTATAAGATATCTTCCCGCAGGGATCAGTACTCTTCCTTCTTCGGGGCACATATATATCGCAGACTGGATGAATTCCGTATCGTCATTTACTCCGTCTCCGACAGCACCGAATTCCCTTACGTTAAGAGTAAAGCTCTCTTTATCTGTTTTAACGGCGATCTGCGCAAGAGCGGATGATGCCGTTACTTCCTCACAGCCGAGCGCACCGGGTACAACGCGGAATTCATATTCGGTATCGGGCTTAAGACCGTATACTGTGGATATGACCGTATCGATGGTCATGTAGTCATTTCCGTTTACGAAGAGATGATATGTATCCTTTGTAAAATATGTTCCGCCGTCCGAAACCAGTACAGTAGCGCTTCTTGCAGTTTTAAAAAGAATCTTTATATCCATTAAAATCACTCTTTGATCATAAGATACTGGGCATAAGCCATGAAGAAAGGCCCGACACCCTTGGAATCGTCGCTGACTATCGCTTCGGACAGATAGTATTCAACACTTCCGTCACGTACAGGGTTGCTCTCGGGTCCGAGTCCCGCAACCTGGCAGATACCCGTAAGTTCGGTACGGCCGTTTACTTCAATGAGCTTGTGTTCAAGAAGCCCTTCCATGATCTTGCATCCGATGGGCTCATATTTTTCACTTAAAAGGATTCCCTTGCGGCAGCCCTTAAGGATCGCATATGCGACCATCGCACTTCCGGAGGTCTCAAGGTAATTGCCTTCAACATCGGGTCGGTCTATGACCTGGCGGAAAAGACCTGTCTCGGGATCCATGTACTTAAGGATTCCCGTTACATGCTCTCTGAAGATATCGCGAAGATATGCATACTGCTCGAAGATTTCTTCGCTCATAAGATCGATGACATCGATAAGAGCCATCAGATACCATCCCATCGAACGAAGCCAGAAATTGGCAGAACATCCTGTTTCCTTATTCGCCCAGAATGCGGTCTTACTGATATCACATGCATGATAGTTAAGGCCCTTCTCGGGATTTCCGAGGTACTTCTCGACATTCTTAAACTGATCGATGATGTCGTTATATTTTTCCTTGCCGTCGTATCTGGTCTCATACTCCATATAGAAAGGCTGGCCCATGTAAAGGCCGTCAAGCCAGATCTGATCGGGATAGATCTTCTTGTGGAAGAAGTTACCGGTAGCGCATCTGGGATGAGTTCGAAGCTGATCCATGAGATGCTCTATGGCTTTTCTGTACTTTTCCTCTCCGGTCTTGTCATACATGAAATACAGTATCCTTCCGGGGAGGATGTTATCGATATTGTATTTATCGATGCTGTACTTAAGGATCTCTCCGTCTTCGGTGATGAACTCCTTAAGATAGTTTTCAATGAATTCAAAATACTTATTGTCGCCGGTAGCTTCATACAGCCCCTTAGCGCCTATGAGAACGCATCCGTCCTCGTAGTTCCAGTTCTCCTTGTAATTCTTATACTCGGACAGGAATCTGTCGATATAAGACTGCACTCTCTGATCAGGTTTCATTGTGTAAGCCCTTTCATAAATCAATAAAAAAAATAAAACGATTCCATGTAATTATATGTGAAACAAATATAAACGGTCAACTAAAACAAAAATAAAAAGCTCAAGGCATCGGCGGCATGCGGATCCGGACTGTATTTTTTATTTGTGCAGCCTGCCTGAGCCGGTGCGAAGCGTCCGAGCATAAATCGGTTCCCTCGGGCGCCGTTCGAGCAGTTCGCGCAACTTAGCGCGAACGTTGCGAGTTGCCCGAGGGCGATTTTGAATATGCGAGGACAGGCGAAGCACCGAACAGCGAAGGCTTAGCAAACAAATAAAAAATACAGGCCGGATCCAGTATGAGATCCGGCCTGCAGTGTTATTTACTGTTCTATCGGTTTTGCAATGATGAGATTGGGTGACAGATGTTCACGCACAGCCTGTTCCAGTTCATAAGGATCCACAGGCTTGGACAGATATCCGTTGAAACCCGTCTGCAGATACATCTCCATACTTCCTGCCACAGCATTTGCGGTAAGTGCGATCTGGGGCACGTTTGCATTGGGATTACCGGGATCTGCTTTGATCATCTGCATGGTCTCGATTCCGTCGGGAGCGGGCATCATGTGATCCATAAAGATCACGTCGTATTTCTGTCTCTTACTCATCTCAAAGGCTTCTCTTCCGCCGGGAGCCTTATCGATCTTGACTTCCGTACCCTTGAGGAGTGAAACGAATACTGCTCTGTTCATATCATTGTCGTCGACAATGAGGATATGCGCATCAGGTGCGGTAAATGAGGGCTGATATTTCTTTCTCTTCTTAGGCTCGCTGTCGCCCTTGAGCTTGACGGAGCCGATAAGCGAGGAATCACCGATCTTCTGGGGGATAGTGATGGTAAATACGGAACCCTCACCGTAACGGCTGGATACTCTGATATTACCGCCCATGCCTTCACAGAGTCTTCTTGTAATGGCAAGTCCCAGACCGGTTCCTTCAATGTGACGGTTCTTCTGGAGATCTGCTCTGGTGAAGATATCGAAGATATGATCTATATCTTCGCTCTTGATACCTAT
>JAEEGL013093923.1_pt1 | contig 13248 bp, 11 predicted proteins | sample 9134231 | NCBI WGS metagenome assembly JAEEGL01 (sample SAMN16246548, study PRJNA631951) | gut metagenome | biome: gut microbiome; feature: rumen; material: fiber-attached | host: Bos | place: Iran: Karaj | collected 2018-10 | reverse complement strand
TGGTCCGAAGCGCCTCGATTTTGACGTTGTACCGCTCGTTCAGCTCCGCGTTGCGCCGGAAGATCGCGTCGTCCACGATGTCGCCGCCGTCCGATTCGATGTCCACCTCGTTGAAGGTGTCGGAGTCCTGAATGGCGCGGCAGAGAACGACGAAATCCTCCCCGCCGAAGTCGTGCTCCCCGAGGGCGGCAAGGACGTCCGCCTCCGTCTCGGGCTCGGTCTCCGCAGTCGGCGCGGCGTCTGCTGGGGCGGGTTCGACGGAAGCAGGCTCGTCGGCGGCGCCCCCCTCGGAGCAGGAGGCGAAGAGCATGGGAAGAAGCAGGCTCAAAAGAAGAAGAGAAGCGATCAGCTGTTTTTTCATCACGTCGTTCCTTTCCCGCATGCGCGCGGCGGCTCGATCAGTCCTTATTGAGCATTATACAATCATACGCGCGAGATGTCAAGCGGGGCGCGCGAAATTCGCGCGCCCCGCCGCCGTTTTCCGCCCGTGCGGATCCTTCTTCCCCGTTCATCTATAATTCTTTGATCATGATCAGCTCGAGCGGCTCCCCTTCTCCCGCCACGAAGCCTCCGCGGTCGAGGTAACCGAGGCTGCGCCAGAAATGCTGCCCCTCCTCGTCCGCCTGCGTGGACGTCATGATCTTCCGATGACCGGCTTTTTTCATGTCCGCTTCCCAGCGCTCCTCGAGCGCTTTTCCGATCCCGCGGCGGCGATGGGCTTCGTCGACGTACAGCAGATGGCAGAAGGGGGTATTGTCCCAGAACATGCCGAACCGGAGAATTCCGACGACCTTCCTGTTTTCATCTAAAAAGACGTAGCCCTGCCCCGTCCGGAGCTTTTCGTCAAATCCCTCCGGCGTCAGATCGCGGTCGAGCTGAAACCACGCCGCCCGGTCGCGCTCCTCGACGGGGCGGACTGCGGGCCGCGCTCCCGCGCCCGCGCCTTCGCCGTCCGGTCTGCGTTTCACGACAGCCTCCGTCACGGCGGTCAGCACGCGCTCGCCGTTCTGATTGTACGCGTCGACGGTCAGCTCCGCCAGCCCGCTGCGCGGGCTTCGCTTCACGAGCTTTGTGAGCGTCGCCTTCCCGGTCAGCACGTCCCCGGCGAAGACCGGTTTCAGCCATTCGATTTTCGTGGATTTCCCGGCGATCAGCTCCTCGCCGAAGAAATCAGCCTCGAGGTATTTCGCCCACACCGCGAGAAAGGACAGGACGCCCGGCGCGATGAGCCCGCCGAAGGGCGTCGTCTTCGCGTATTCCTCGTCGGTGTGCAGCGGAACATTGTCGTACGCGCGGGCGAAGGCGAGCATTTCTTCTTTTTCGATCACGGCGGGGGCACACTCGACTGTCATGCCGAGCGAAAGATCGTCAAAAACCATGAATCCCTCCCGATCCGGATCCGGCCGGATCAACCGCCCCCATTATAGCGCGGATTCTTGAGCAAAATGTGAACGTTTTCGTTTTTTCGGCGGTCTTTCGCCGCGATCCCCGGATTTTTGGCTTTATCTCCGGTACGGGACGACCTCGCCGGTGTCTGCCCTTCCGATCAGTGTGCCCGCCGCGTCGAAGACGTACCGGTACACCGCGCACGAGGCGCCGATCGTGAACGAGCTCGTCGCGGGGGAGAAGAACGCTGAGGTCAGGCTTTCCGCGTCCCATTCGAGCTCCCCGTTTCCGTTCACCGCCAGCTTTCCGCCGAGCGAGCCCTTTACGGAATAAAAGGTCTTCGGCTCGCCCCCCTCCGGATCGCACAAGAGCAGGACCGCGGTATAATTGTCCCGCACGAGGGGCGTCAGCTCCTCCTCGGAAATGTCCCATCCGCCCTCGCGCGAGAAGATGGATGCGAGGATGTCCGCGATCTCGTGCCGCCCGCCCGGATCGGTCTGCTTCGGGACGGCGTAGGCGGAGAGATAGATCCGCCCCTCAAACTCGATCATGTCCGTGAGATAATAGTCGCAGTCGTCCGCCTCGTAGCGATAGCTCGACGTCACATTGCCCTCCCGGTCCATCCGGTACAAAAGCGCCGTGTCCCCGGTCGTGCCGTTCCAAAGCTGGACGATGTACCCGTCCCCGAGGCGCGCCGCGCCCCGGATGCCGTAATTGCCGACCTCCGTTTTCCGAAAGCCGAGTTCCCGCCCGTCGTCGTCGAAGCGGGTGAGGCAGAGGTATTCGAAATCCCCCCGCGTGAACACCGCCCACGCGCCGTCCGCGCCGCGCAGGACGGCTGCCGCGTATTCGTACCGGAAGCCGTGGTCGAGGCAGCGCTGCCACAGGATATTCCCCTCCCCGTCCGCGAGGGCGACCCACGCGCGCGCCGTATCCTCATAGGAATAGGTCGTGTTCATGCCCCATACGACGGTCATGCCGCCCGCGTACGACCAGCCTTCCGGAAAAAAGTCCGTGAACGACGCGCTCCAGAGCGGCTCGCCGTCTTTCAGGCATTCGAGAACGCTTTCTTCGAGGATCTCAAAACCCAAGTGCTCGTCGGGCGCGTACCGGTAATCGACGCGGTATTCGATCCCGTCCCCGGAGAGAGATGCCCGCGCGGCGTTTTGATCCCACAGCGCGGCGAGCTCCTCGGGCGCGGGCTCCTCTTCGGCGATCTCCCATCCGGGAACGGAGGCGCGCAGGACCTCGGCGGTTTTCTCGTTTGTGAAGCTCTTTGTAGTGATATCCCGGTACACCGCTTTCACCTCCGACCGGCTCAGCCCGTCCGCCGAAAGACCGTTTTCCTCAAAAAACGCGATCGCCTTGCCGTATTCCCGCGCTTCGGCGGCGACGGCGTACGCGGCGGAACCCGCAAGCGCGATCAGCGCGGCGCAGACGGCCGCCCATCCGATGCGGCGCAGACGGCGGCGCTTCGCTCCCACGGAGCCGGCGTTCTCCCGCTCTCCTTCGGCGGATGAGAGCGCGAACGCCGCCGCCTCGTCGATAAACTTCGCGTCGATGCCGTCGACGGCACGCGAAACCGTTTCCTTATTCACAAAAGCACCCCCTCTTCGGTCAGAAATTTCCTCAGCGCTCCCCGGATGCGGGAAAGGCGCACCGATATATTGTGCCGGCTCGTATGAAAAAGCCCGGCAAGCTCCTCGATGGAATCCGCGTACCAGTACCGCCTCACGAAAAGGATCCTGTTCTCCCGCTCGAGCGTTTCGAGGAAGCGGTTGATCGCCTCGGAGGTCTCCGCTGCGAAAACCTCGTCCTCGACGGACGCGGGCGACGGGAAGGAGTCCGCGAGCTCGTCCAGCGCGAGATCGTACGCGCCGTTCCGTTTGACCGCGGTGTTCGCATGATACCGTTTGAGCGCCTGATTGCGCGTGATCCGGCAGACGTAGCTGAAAAGCGGGTCCGGTCTCTCGGGCGGCACGGTGTTCCAGACGGCGAGGCACGCGTCGTTCACGCATTCCTCGGCGTCGCGCGCGTCGTTTAAGATGCCGAAGGCGATCTTTTTGAGAGCGGAGCCGTATTTTTTCAAAAGCTCCGCGACCGCATCCTCGGAGCGCGCGAAAAACAGCTCGATGATTTCCCTATCGTCCATGCTCCCGCCTCCTTTGCCCGTTTTTTATGCCCGTCCGTCTCTATACTACGCTTTCGGGGGGAAATATCTCGGTTCAGACTCAATTTTATCAAAAAAATATGTCCATTTCTTCTTTCGACGGCAAAACGGCGGAGAAAATCCCCGCCGTTTCGCCGTTGTATTGGATTTCTTCCGCCGAACCTTCTCAGGCTCTCGGGTTCTCAGGTCCTCAGATTCTCAGCTGTCTCAGTCGTCCCATCTCTCGACGTCTTCCTCGAGGACGGCGCCGGTCTCCGCGTCGATTTCATATTCGTACTCCATGACGCCGGGGACGAAGAATTCGATCTCATAGCTCCAGACGCCGTCGTCGCGCTCGAGCTTCGCCTTGCCGAACGTCACCTCGTCGGCGCGCTTGCCCGCGCGCTCGAGAGCGATGGCTTTCGCGTCCTCCACGCTGATGGGCGCGTTGAAGGCTTCCTTCTGCCCGCTGCCCGCGGGTGCGCCGGTCTTTGCGCCGGTATTCCCGGTTTTCGGGGCGGCGGTCTTGACGGTCTCGATCGACTCTTCGCGGATCTCGCCGGTCACGGCGTCGATCTCGTATTCGTACTTCGTTTTGCCAACGAGCACGAAGTCGACGTCGTAGACGCGGACGCCGTCGTCCCATTCGAGCTTCAGTTCGGTGACGGTCACTTCATCCGCCGTGAGCCCCGCGCGGGAAAGCGCGATCCCGAGCGCGGCGTCGGAGGCCATTACGTCGGCATCCGCGGGAACGGAGGGGACGGCAGTCTCACCGACGGCCGGGACGCTTGCCGTCTGTCCGCCGGCTGTCGCCTCGGCGGCCGTTCCACCGGCGGGCGTTTCGCGAGCGGGCGTTTCTCCGGCAGCAGCGCTTCCGGCAGCCGCTGCGCCGGCAGTTGTTCCGCGGGCATAAATTCCTTCAGCGGGTTCCATTTCGCGCTCGAGCACGGTTCCGTCCGAAGCCTTGATGTCATAGTCGTATTCCACGCCGTTCGCTACGAATTCGATGTCGTAGATGAGCCCCGACGCTTTCCAATCCTGCTCGGCTTTGATGAGAACGGCGTCTTCGGTCTTCACGCCCGCGTCGTTCATCGCGAAGGCGACGGCGCTGTTCTGATCGATGGCGTTGATGCGGGCGAGTTCCCCCGCGGCGTAGATGCCGGTCGTTCCGACGGCGGCGAGCGCCGCGAGCGAGACGGCGATGACGGTCGTGCGTTTCTTCATGCTGTTTTCCTCCACTTGTTTCAAAAAGGTTTTCCGGTGCGCTGCATGCTCCCGTTTGATTCTGACGGCGTCAGTATAGCACCGGTTTGTGAGAACAGCATTAGAAACGGAAAATTTTTTGAAATTATTTTTTCGCGTCCGAAAGCGGGAGCGGGAACAGAACGGTGAAGACGCTTCCCTCGCCCGGTTTGCTTTCCACGCGGATCTCGGCTCCGTGCAGCTCGGCGATTTTCTTCACCATCGCGAGCCCGAGCCCCGTGCCCTCGGTCGAGCGGCTTTCGTCGCAGCGCCAGAAGCGCTCGAAGATCCGCTCGAGGTCCTCTTCCCGGATCCCCTGTCCGTCGTCCCGCACGCGCAGCACGGCGAGAGGAGGGGCCTCCCCGGAATCCCCGGAGTCTTCCTTGCTGAGCTCCACGGAGACGGTGCCGCCCGGCTTGCCGTACCGGCAGGCGTTTGAAATGAGATTCTGCTCGAGCCGCGCGAGCAGGTCCGCCGAGCCCCGGACCGTGAGCGCGGGTTCGATCTGTGTCTCAAAGCGCGTGCCCTCCGGCGCGATGAGCGCCATGGACGCCGCCGTTTCCGCGGTCAGGGCGGAGAGATCGACCTCCCCGTCCGGCACGGGCTGTGCCCGTTCCATACGGGCGTAGTCGAGCATGTCGCCGATGAGGGTCTTCATCCGGCCGCTCTGCGCGGCGATGACCTCGAGCGCCTCCACGTAATCCTCCCTCTCGCGCGGCCGCTCGAGCGTGTATTCGCACTCGGCGAGCACGACGGCGAGGGGGGTGCGCAGCTCATGCGAGACGTCGGAGGTGAGCTGACGCTCCGTCTCGAAGGAATGCTCGAGCCGCGCGAGCATTTTGTTGAAGACCTCGCCGAGGCGGCCGATCTCGTCCCGCTTCCCCCCGGTGTCGATGCGCCGCTCCAGATCCGTTCCCTCGGAAATGCGCTCCGCCGTCCATTCGATCTTCCGGATGGGGGAGAGGAGCCGGGACGTCAAAAACCAGCCGGACAGCGCCGCGGCGATGAGCAGGGCGGGCAGGAACAGCAGCGCGATCCGCGTCATTTCGGAGACCTTCTCGTCGATGTCCGTCTCCGCGACGACCCCTCTGATCCAGAGCGTCTCCCCGTCGGGCGCGGGGATATCCAGACGGCGGTCGTAAAAATCGTACCGCACGCCCCCGAGGGAGGTGTGCCACAGCCGCGTGACGGTGAAGGGCTCGGAAGAACTCTCGCGGGAGACGGGATTCTCGCCGTAGAGCATCCTGCCGTCCCCGGTGTACAGCCCGGCGCGGACGTTGTGCACGCTGTCCACGAAATCGAGGTCGACGGCAAGCGTCCCTCCCCCGTACCGGATGGAGAGCTCCCCGGCTTCCGCCGTACCGGGGTCGGCCCAGACGATCTTGTCGACGTTTTCCTCCACCATGCCGATCAGATACTGCCGCACGGTCCCTCTCAGGGTCAGGCGGATGGCGAAAATCAGCACGGAAAAGATGATCGCCGCGAGAAGGAGCAGGGTCAGGGTGTAGAGCAGGGTCATCTTGAACCGGATGCTCCGTTTTTTCATTCTTCCCCGCCGTCCTTTCCGGGATCGCGCAGCATGTAGCCCCGTCCGCGCATCGTCAGGATGAGCTTTTCGGCGCGCCCGCCGTCCAGCTTTTTGCGCAGATAGCTGATATAGACGTCCACGACGTTGGTGCCGCCCTCGTAGTCGGCGTTCCAGATGTGATCCTCGATCTGCTCACGCGACAGAACGTGGTTTTTGTTGTGCATCAGATATTCGAGCAGGGCGTATTCCCGGGCGGACAGCGCGACGGGTTCACCGCCGCGGGTCACGGTATGCGCGGCGAGATCCAGCCGCACGTCCCCCGCGGTGAGCACGCTCCCGGCTGTGCCGCCCGAGCGGCGGAGCAGCGCCCGGACGCGCGCGAGCAGCTCCGCCATGGCAAAGGGCTTGACGAGGTAGTCGCTCGCGCCGAGATCGAGCCCGCGCACGCGGTCCTCGATGCCGTCCCGCGCGGTGAGAAACAGCACGGGGGCGTCGATCCCCTCGCGCCGCGCTTCGGCAAGGACGGAAAAGCCGTCTCGCTTCGACATCATCACGTCGAGGATCACGGCGTCGTAGGGCGCCGCGCGGAGATAATCGAGCGTCTCTTCACCGTCAAAGCAGCCGTCGACGCTCCAGCCCTCTTCCGTCAGGCGTTTTTTCAAAATGCGGTGCAGAGTTCTCTCGTCCTCGGCAAGGAGTATGCGCATGCGGACCTCCGTTCGGGTTCAGCGGATCCGTCCGATCCGCGTGATTTGTCAGTTTGATGATATACGCTCATTATATACGGAAAAAATGAGAATAAGATTAGAGCAATGTAAACGATCAAAGAATGTCTCCCCGCGCGCCGGGCAAACGCCCGGCACAGCCTCTTTTTTTCTTGCATTTTTCCCGCTGCCGTGATATAATCGACACATCGGAAATACGGGACGCCGGGCACAGCCGCCCGGCGCCGCCGTAAATGGGGAGCCCCCCCGGAGGATCGATATGAACGACGGCAAAAACAAGGAATCAAGCGGCATTTTCAGGCAGAAGAGCGTCAAACAGCTCTCGGGACCGGAGGATCTGAACGACTACATCCGCGTCACCACTCCCTCCGTGTGGATCGTTCTGGCCGCCCTCGCGGTCCTGCTCGTCGGGCTGCTGCTCTGGAGCATTTTCGGAACGCTCGAGGTGCGGGGCGCGGACGGTGCGGTCGAATTCGTCCATCCGATCTCCTACATCGTGAACTGAGAGGCGGGGCGATATGGCGCGCAAAACGATCAAACAGCCCGTGACCCGGGGAAGGGTCAAGGTGCCCGTGATCATGCAGATGGAAGCGCTGGAATGCGGAGCCGCCGCCCTCTGCATGATCATGGCGTATTACGACAAATGGGTGCCGCTCGAAGAGGTGCGCCGCGACTGCAGCGTCTCCCGCGACGGGAGCAAGGCGGGCAATCTTCTGAAGGCGGCGCGGAATTACGGCTTTGTCGCAAAGGGCTTTCGCTGGGAACCAGAACGGCTCAGAGAGAAGGGGAAATTCCCCTGCATCCTTCATTGGGAGTTCAATCACTTCGTCGTATGCGACGGCTTCCGCGGAAACAAGGTGTACCTGAACGACCCCGCGAAGGGCGACTACGCCGTGGATTACGAGACCTTCGACAAAAGCTATACGGGCATATGCCTGACGTTCGAGCCCGGAGAGGACTTTGAGCCGAGCGGCAGGCAGAAGAGCGTCCTCAGCTTCGCGCGAAAGCGGCTGAAAGGGGCCGGCACGGCGGTGGCCTTCGTGATCGTCACGACCGTGATCGCCTCCCTCATCGGGATTTTGCGCTCCGGGTTTTCCCGCGTGTTTCTCGACGAGCTGCTCACGCACAGCCAGCCGGACTGGTTCGTGCCGTTTCTGATCCTGCTTTCCTGCGTCTCGTTCATCGAGATCGCCGCGGCGTGGATCCGCGCGATCTACACCCTGCGGCTCGACGGGAAAATGGCGGTCGTGGGCAGCAGCTCCTATATGTGGAAGGTGCTGCGCCTGCCGATGGAATTCTTCTCCCAGCGCATGGCGGGCGACATCCAGACGCGCAAGGAGGCGAACGCGTCGATCGCGGGCGAGATCGTGAACACCCTCGCTCCGATCGCCCTGAACGCGCTCATGATGATTTTCTATCTGATCGTCATGATCCGCTATTCGTGGCTGCTCACCCTCATCGGAGTCGCGTCCGTGCTGGCGCAGCTGATCGTCTCGGGCTTCATCTCGAAAAAGCGCGTCAACATCACCCGCGTGCTCATGCGGGACAGCGGCAATCTCTCGTCGACGACCGTCTCGGGCGTGGAAATGATCGAGACCATCAAGGCGAGCGGTGCGGAAAACGGCTTCTTTGAAAAATGGGCGGGCTATCAGGCGTCGGTCAACACGCAGAACGTGCGTTACGAGCGGATCGACGCCTATCTCGGTCTGATTCCCGAGATCATCTCCGCCCTTCTCAACGCCGCGGTCCTGATCCTCGGCGTCTGGCTGACGATGCGGGGAGAGTTCACGACCGGTATGATCTTCGCCTTCCAGGGCTTCCTCGCCTCCTTCGTATCCCCCGCCGAGCAGATCATCGACTCCTCGCAGCAGATCCAGGAAATGCGCACGAGCATGGAGCAGATCGAGGACGTCATGGAATACCCGGAGGACGAGGCGCTGAAAAACGACGGCGGCCTCCCGGAGGACGCCGCGGAGGGCGGCTGGGGCAAGCTCTCCGGCAATCTCGAGCTGCGGCACGTCACGTTCGGCTATTCGCGCCTCGCTCCGCCCGTCATCGAGGATTTCAGCCTGAGCCTGAAGCAGGGACAGCGGGTGGCGTTCGTCGGCGCGTCCGGGTGCGGGAAATCCACCCTTTCGAAGCTGATTTCCGGGCTGTACCGCCCGTGGAGCGGGGAGATCCTCTTTGACGGCAAGCCGATTTCGGAGATCGACCGGAGCGTCTTCACCGGATCGGTCGCGGTCGTGGATCAGGACATCACCCTTTTTGAAGACACCGTCGCGAACAACATCCGGATGTGGGACAACTCCATCGAGGATTTCGAAATGATCCTCGCCGCGCGCGACGCGCAGATCCATGAGGATATCATGAAACGCACGGGCGGCTATCGGCAGAAAATCACCGAGGGAGGCAAGGATCTCTCCGGCGGGCAGCGGCAGAGGCTGGAAATCGCCCGCGTTCTCGCGCAGGACCCCACGATAGTCGTCCTCGACGAGGCGACCAGCGCCCTTGACGCCCGCACCGAGTACGAGGTCGTGAACGCCGTCAAAGACCGGGGGATCACCTGCGTCGTGATCGCGCACCGTCTCTCCACCGTCCGCGACTGCGACGAGATCATCGTCATGGACCGCGGCAAAGCCGTCGAGCGCGGAACGCACGAGGAACTCATGAAGTTCGGCGGCCTTTATGCACGGCTTGTGACCAGCGAGTAAACAGCAGGGAGCGGGGAGAGGAAGCGGGAAAAGTTCCTGCGCGGATCCGCGAAAAATCCGCCGGACGACCGATCCCGAAATCCCGCGCTCCCGAATCACGATCTTCTCCGAGCGAAAGGAGGAAAGGTAAATTGGGCTGGTTTGACGAACAGATCCGCGTGCGCCGGGAAGCGGACCGCGCGGTGTTCGAGGACAGCTTTGTCCGGATGGCGGGAGCCGTCATGGGACGAAAGCTGAGCGAAGCTCTGAACGACGACCGGCAGGTGACGACGGACGCCGTCGGCGAAATCCTGAAATACTGCCGCGTGAAGCCCCGCGAGGTCCCCGACGACATCCGGGACATGAACGAGGTGCTGGAATACCTGCTGCGCCCCTCCGGCATCATGCGGCGCGGCATCACGCTCTCCAAGGGCTGGTACCGGGACGCGTCGGGCGCCATGCTCGGCACGCGCAGGGACGACGGCAGCGTGGTTGCGCTGATCCCGCGGGGGCTGAACGGTTACTGCTTCTATGACCGGAAAGCGGAAAAATGGGTGCGGATCAACAAGAAGACCGCCGATCTGATCGAGGAAGAGGCGATCGTCTTCTACAAGCCCTTCCCCCTCACAAAAATGAACGCCGGCAGTCTGCTCCGGTTCATTCTGAAGGGCATTTCCGCCCCAGATATCGTTCTGCTCGCCGCGTCGATGCTCGCCGTCACGCTCGTCGGTCTCTTCATCCCGAAGCTGACGAACCTGTTGTTTTCCGACGTGCTCGACTCCGGGAGCGGAGAGGCGCTCTGCGGCATCGCGGCGTTTCTCATCTCGGTGTCGATCGCCGGGCTGCTCTTCGACGTCGCGAAGACCCTGCTCATCGCCCGGATCGGCACCAAGCTGACTCTCGCGGCGGAGGCAGCGACGATGATGCGACTCCTCTCCCTGCCCGCGAACTTCTTCCGGAATTTCAGCGCAGGGGAGCTCAGCAGCCGTGCCTGCCAGATCAACGGTCTGTGCGACCGCACGGTGGACATCGTCTTTTCCGCGGGACTGGGATCCCTGTTCTCCCTGATCTACGTATCCCAGATCTTCCTCTACGCCCCCGCCCTCGTCGCCCCCGCGCTGCTCATCACCTTCTTCACCGTTCTTCTCACGGCCGCGGAGGTGTTCGCGCACATGAGGATCCGAAAGGACGCCATGCTGGCGGAGAGCGAGGAAAGCGGGCTGTCCTATCAGCTCATTTCCGGCATTCAGAAGATCCGGCTCTGCGGAGCCGAGCGGCGCGCGTTCGCGAAGTGGGGCAGCCGCTATGCCGAAGAAGCGGCCCTCACCTATAATCCGACGCTCTTTCTGAAGGTCAGCTCGGTCATCACGCTCGCCGTCTCCCTGATCGGCACGCTCGTGATGTACGCGGGCGCGGTGAAGAGCGGCGTGACCGTCGCGGAGTTCTACGCCTTCAGCACGGCGTACGGCATGGTCAACACGGCATTTCTCGCGCTCGCCTCCGTCGCGGCGGGCATCGCGGACGTCCGCCCGGTGCTCGAGGTGGCGCGGCCCATCCTCGAGGCTGAGCCGGAGATCTCCGCGGACAAGCACGTCGTCACGAAGCTTTCCGGATCGATCGAGCTGAACAACGTCACCTTCCGCTACCGGGACGACATGCCCCCGGTGCTCGACGATCTCTCCCTGAGGATCCGTCCCGGTCAGTACGTCGCCGTCGTCGGGAAAACGGGCTGCGGCAAATCCACCCTCATGCGGCTGCTGCTCGGCTTCGAGACCCCGCAGAAGGGGGCGGTTTACTACGACGGGCACGATCTCTCGACGATCGACCTCAAATCCCTCCGCCGCCGGATCGGCACGGTGATGCAGGACGGCAAAGTGTTCACGGGCGACATCTACTCGAACATCGTGATCTGCGCGCCGTGGCTCACGCACGACGACGCGTGGGAAGCGGCGGAGACCGCGGGTCTGGCGGACGACATCCGCGCCATGCCGATGGGGATGAACACACTCCTCTCCGAGGGACAGGGCGGCATCTCCGGCGGACAGCGGCAGCGGCTCCTGATCGCCCGAGCCGTCGCGCCGAAGCCGAAGATCCTCATGTTCGACGAGGCGACGAGCGCCCTCGACAACATCACGCAGAAGCAGGTCTCCGATGCGCTGGACAAAATGAAGTGCACCCGGATCGTGATCGCGCACCGGCTTTCCACCATCCGGCAGTGCGACCGGATCCTTGTGCTCGATCAGGGTAAGATCGCGGAGGACGGCACATACGAGGAGCTGATCGCGAAAAACGGCGTGTTCGCCGAGCTTGTCGCGCGCCAGCGTCCGGATGCGGAATAAAAAGCCGCGCGGATGCGGCGGGCAGCGAGCCGGAAACGCCCGGCCCGCGCTGAAATCTCACACGAAATTCCGCGGCGGGACTTGATTTTCCCCGGAAAAATGTGTATAGTAAAAGCGTAAAATCCGATAGTTTGAAACAGGAGCGAGGATTGATGGAAAAAGACCCGAAACTGGCCGAGCTGTATCAGCTCGTCTCCGCCTCCCTGACGGATGAACAGAAGAAAAAGGCGGACGCCTGCAAAACCGCGGACGAGTTCATGAATCTGCTCTCCGAAGAAGACATCCCCCTGCCCGACGAGCTGCTCGACATGGCGGTGGGCGGAATGGCTGTCGTTTACAACGACAGATTCGGCCCCGGAGGCGGCAGAAAGGAAAGCCCGCTCCGAATCAACGGAGACGGCAAGCTGAAAGATCCGACCGGAATCATTACCCTCTGAGCCGCGCGGATCATCCCGCCGCCTCGGATCGGACGCCTGACGAAAGGAATAAACAGGAATGACCATTCAGAAAAAGAAAGAGGGCGCCGCCCTCACCGTCGAGCTCGACGGACGCCTCGACACCATGACCTCTCCCCAGCTCGAAACAGAACTGCGCACTTCCCTCGACGGGATCACGGATCTCACACTCGACATTACGAAGCTCACCTACATCTCCTCCGCGGGACTGCGCGTGCTTCTCTCCGCCCAGAAGGTCATGAACCGGCAGGGCGCGATGACCATCCGCGGCGCATCGGCTGAAATCATGGACATTTTCGACGTGACGGGCTTCTCGGACATTCTGAACATCGAATAATCGGCGGATAATTCCGCATCCTAATGAGAGTCTGAAGGTTTACGCATCGATGAAAATGACGCAGGACAACCAAAAGGAAACCGAACTGTCGCAGAACGCCGCGTTCATCCGGAGCACCTACCGCAAGGCGGTGTTCACGGGCATGCTCTCGATCATGAGCGTGAACATCAACGTGTTCGTGGACGGCATTCTGGTGGGCAGCCGCATCGGCTCCGACGCCCTCGCGGCGATCAACCTGAGCCTGCCGGTCTATTGGACGCTCTGCGTCGCGGGCTCCTTCCTCGCCGCCGGAACCGCCATTCCCGCCGCGCGCGCCATCGGCATCGGGGACGCAAAGCGTAGGGACGTCTTTTTCCGCACCGGGTTCAACGTCTCCGTGCTGGCGTCGCTCGTCATC
>JAEEGL017055156.1_pt1 | contig 13249 bp, 13 predicted proteins | sample 9134231 | NCBI WGS metagenome assembly JAEEGL01 (sample SAMN16246548, study PRJNA631951) | gut metagenome | biome: gut microbiome; feature: rumen; material: fiber-attached | host: Bos | place: Iran: Karaj | collected 2018-10 | reverse complement strand
GAGGCATTACGCCTTGTATCGGCAATGCCCAAATGGAAACCCGGCAGGCAGAATGGTGAAGTCCAACGGGTAAAATATACAATTCCTGTCAACTTCAGAAAAGATTACTACAAAAAACTGGCTATCCCAGTTACTGACGCGGTAATTGAGGAGGATATAATGTCCAGCACCAAAGATAAAACCTTCTGATCAGTCGCGGCGGAAGAGGTCACGGGTATAGACCTTTTCCTGAACGTCATCCAAACAAGCGTCATAGCGGTTGGCTATGATAGAGTTGCAGCGGCGCTTGAACTCGTCCAGATTATTGACCACCTCACTCCCGAAGAATGTATCACCATCCTTGAGCGTGGGCTCATATATAATGACTTTTGCACCCTTGGCCTTGACACGCTTCATTACGCCCTGAATGGAACTCTGGCGGAAGTTGTCTGAATTTGACTTCATTGTAAGGCGGTAAACACCAACGGTAATGACCTTCTCGGATGCCTCGTTCCATGTACTGTTAGCGGTGTAGTAACCGGCCTTTTCCAGAACGCGGTCGGCAATGAAATCCTTACGGGTACGGTTGCTGTCAACAATGGCCTGGATAAGATTCTCAGGTACGTCATTGTAATTAGCCAGCAGCTGCTTGGTATCCTTGGGCAGACAGTAACCGCCGTAACCGAATGACGGGTTGTTGTAGTGATTGCCTATACGAGGATCAAGGCCCACACCGTCAATGATGGCTCGGGTGTCAAGCCCCTTCATCTCGGCGTATGTATCAAGTTCATTGAAGAAACTTACGCGCAGTGCCAGATATGTGTTGGCAAACAGCTTCACGGCCTCGGCCTCGGTGGTTCCCATATAGAGGGTGTCTATGTTATCCTTGATGGCTCCCTCCTGCAGTAGGCGTGCAAATGTATGAGCTGCCTCCTCAAGACGAGGCACTTTCTTATCGAATCCAACGATGATTCTGGACGGATAGAGGTTGTCATACAGTGCCTTGCTCTCACGCAGGAACTCCGGAGCGAAAATGATATTGGGCACTACCACTTTCATGGTGCCGTCCTGCAGGCGCTCACGATATGAGAACTTCTCACGCACGCTCTCAGTGTACCCCACAGGAATTGTTGACTTGATTACCATGATTGCATCAGGGTTGACCTTGAGCACCAGGTCTATCACCTCCTCCACATGACTTGTGTCAAAGAAGTTCTTCTTACTGTCATAGTTGGTTGGAGCGGCAATGACAACGAAATCTGCATCGGAATAGGCCTTTTCACCGTCTAATGTGGCGGTAAGGTCCAGTTTCTTCTCTGCCAGATATTGCTCGATATAATCATCCTGAATAGGTGATTTACGGTTGTTTATAAGGTCAACCTTCTCCTTGATTACATCAACTGCTGTAACCTGGTTCTTCTGTGCAAGTAATGTGGCTATTGAAAGACCTACATAACCTGTTCCTGCTACTGCTATCTTCATATCTTATTCTGTTGTATTATCTATCGATTGTATATATGAAAGGGGTAACTCTATTCTGGCAGATCCCAATATTCCCAAACCTACTGCGATGCATTTCTTGCTTGACACCTCCACCAGTTCACATTCATGGTCCATCAAAGGGCCGCAGATTACACGCACGCGGTCACCCGGCGAGAACTTGACGGAATCTATTGTAATAGGCCTGTCTTCATAATCCACCATCAGACGGAAAGTCTCAAGATCCTTGTCACGTATTACGGCAGCAAGATGCGTTTCATGATCCGTCATGAAGTTGGTAATACTGGAGATATTCTGCAATATCTCGACACGTTTGGAGTTCATGCACCGGATAAAAATGTATCTGGGCAACAGAAGTACTTTCATCTTTTTGACACGGTCACTCCACTTACGGGAAACAGTCTGCTCAGGTAGAAAATATTCTACATCCATCTCCTTTAATTTTCCGGCCGCCTTATGCTCATGGCAATACTTTACCCTACCTATGAACCATTGAGGTTTGGCATAAAAATCCGGTATTTCTGTTCCGACAGGAAATAGGGGCATGCTGCTGTTTTGCTTTTGCGCAAAGATAACTGATTTGTAACAAAAATAGGCTACCTTTGTGCCAAAGAAATATATACAAATGAAATACAAACTTTTAGCATTATTCATTCTGATGGCAACAACTATCAATTCCTGCGGAGCACGTTCTGCACAGAACGCCAAGGCACAAGGGACAGAAAAAGAGACTCATGTCCTTATCAAGACCACTGCCGGTGACATTACAATCAAACTCTACAATGAGACTCCCCAGCACAGGGATAATTTCATAAAACTGGTTGAGGAACATTTTTATGACAGCATCCTGTTTCATCGCGTAATACGTGAATTCATGGTCCAGGCCGGTGATCCTGATTCCAAGACCGCCGATAAATATACCCAACTGGGAGCGGGAGATCCCGGATATGACCTTCCTGCTGAGTTTGTCTATCCCAAGTATTTCCATAAACGCGGAGCACTCAGTGCAGCCCGCAAACCTGACCAGGCTAACCCTGAACGCCGTTCATCAGGTTCACAGTTCTATATCGTTACCGGTAAGAAATACCGCAAATATGATTTGCAGGACCTTGAGCAGCAGCTTGACATGCAGGAGGAACGGGGCATCTGGGACAGACTGGTCATTCAGAACCGGGACTCAATAATAAGACTGCAGGCTGCAGGTGATGAGGCAGGTATCCTGAAACTGCAGGAGGAACTTGTAGCCAAGAAAGAACAGATTCAAAAGGAACTGGGTAAATTCAAGTTTACAGAGGAGCAGGTGGATGCCTATATGAATGAGGGAGGCACACCCTTCTTAGACAGGCAGTACACAGTATTCGGTGAAGTTGTGGATGGAATGAAGGTGGTAGATAAGATAGAAGCCTCCGGTACCGATATGAATGACCGACCACGCAAGGACATAAAGATCATTACGATGGAAATAATCAAATAATTACTGACCAATGAGAAAGAAGATTACACTTATTTTAGCCATGATGCTGCTAGTATTGACGGCATCAGCTAAGAAAGGCCCCAAGTATGTGTTCTACTTTATCGGTGACGGCATGGGCACCAATCAGGTTATGGGTGTCCAGTATTACCTTCAGGATATTGAAGGCAAGTACGGTTTCAAGCCCCTGTGCTTTACTCAATTCCCCTATAGCGGACTGGTTGTAACCTACTCCGCCAACAGCGATGTGACTGACAGTTCTGCAGCAGGTACAGCCTTAGCCTCCGGCAAAAAGACCAACAATAACTATCTTGGTGTTCTTCCCGATAGGGAAACCCCTGTAACGACCATTGCAGAAATGGCGCACAAAAAAGGAATACGCGTTGCAATAGGAACCTCTGTATGCATAGATCACGCAACTCCTGGAAGTTTTTACGGACATCGTCCTCACCGCAATCAGTATCATGAGATTGGAACCCAGTTAAGCGAGTCAGGATTCGAGTTCTTTGGCGGAGCGGATTTCCATACTCCTTTCAATAAAGAAAATACTGATGAAGGCAACTATGTACAAGCCCAGAAAGCAGGTTATACCATAGTTAACGGATATGATGAGTACAAGCAGAAGTCATCATCCACTGATAAGATCATCCTTTTTGACAAGGAGCCCAACAGTGACCATTACCTTTCATACGCCATTGACCACAAGGAAGGTGATCTCAAACTCTCTGAAATCACTGAGGCTGCCATAGATTTTATGATGAAAGACCCCAAGAAAGGTTTCTTCATGATGATGGAAGGTGGCCGCATTGACCAGGCTTGTCACGCCAATGACCCCGGTACGTACATTAAGGAGATGCTTGATTTTGACGAGGCGATAAAGGTTGCATATGATTTCTACCTTAAGCATAAGAAAGAGACCCTGATTGTCATTACAGCAGATCATGAGACAGGAGGCCTTGGACTCACCGCCGGTGATTATAAGACAAACTTCAAGGTGCTGCAGAATCAGAAAATGAGTAAAGATGCCTTCAGCGCTCATCTGGAGAAGATGGGCCTCGAGATAGGCGATATCCTTACATGGGAGGAAGTTCAGCAGGAACTCAAGGAGAACTTTGGATTCTGGGATACCGTTGAACTCACCGACAAGCAGACTGACCGTCTCAGAAGCGTTTATGTTGAGACATTCGGCATGGGACCGGGCGAGCTCAAGGAGGGAGAGTACTTTGATGTAAGCAAGCTCACTGACGAGGCTGCACGTGTAATGACTGAGGCCGCCCAGATAAGTTGGGCCGCAGGATGCCACTCAGGCAGCTATGTCCCCGTATTTGCTATAGGTGCCGGAGCTGAACTCTTTACCGGCCAGATGGACAACACGGAGATTCCCATGAAGATAAAGAAGCTTGCCGGATATTGATTATCTGAAATCCAGATAGGGTTCAAGCCTTATAAGGTCCTGATCAGTAAACTCTTCCATGAAAGAGAGCTGTTCAGGACCTTTTATTTTACCCCTTTCACGACGGAACTCAATAATAGCCCTTGCCTGATAGAAATCAATATAAGGATGCCTTCTAAGTTCAGCAAGAGTTGCAGTATTGACCAATATTTTTCTGACAGGAACAGTATCTGTAACTACGAACCATTCCATCAGAGAATCCGGCAATCCGGTAATCTCCATAAGTTGTGAAACGTCTGAGAATCCGCCCAAATTATCTCTATATCTCATGATTTTTGCAGCAAAGACAGGCCCTATTCCCGGCAGTTTTACCAATTCACTGCTATCAGACGCATTCAGGTCAATCAGGGATACAGGTCTGGCCTTGACGGTATAACTGACACTGTTTACCTTTACTGATACCGTGTCCCAGACGTACCATTTCCTTCTGACAGTATCCCTGACATAAACCGTACGTCTGACTGTATCAGCATGATGAGCCAAAGTATCCGTCTCCGCAAATTCTTCCTGGACGGGAGGATGCCATGGACTACGCATCATATTGACAATTACTATAATAGAGAGAAGTATTAACGCCACAATCCTGTCATTACGGCTGAAATAGAAATGGTCTTTAGACATGTGTTACGGTATAATTGGTTATTTTTGTGCCATGATAAGATTCATCAGGAAATACCCTTTGTCGCTTCTGGTCATTGCAACCATAGTGTTTCTTTCGCTATTCAATCCACCCAAGACCAAGCTTGACACCATTACCTTTATTGATAAGATAGCCCATGTCTGCATGTATGGCGGTCTGGAGTTGGTAATCTGGTTTGAATACCTGCGTCACCATACGGAATTGGACAAGATGAAGATCATTCTGCTGGGAATCATAGCCCCCATTGCATTAGGAGGAGCCATGGAGATTGCCCAGGCTAAATTGACCGATACCCGCAGCGGTGATTGGATAGACCTTATTGCCGATGCCATAGGAGTGCTGGCAGGAGCGGCAATAAGTTACTTTGTACTGCGAAAGATAGTAACCCGCAAGGTATAATCAATCCTTATTCCAGGTATTGAAAGGATTGGTGGCCAGATATGCGTTGTAATAACGATGGTCACCCGTTACCTCCTTGCCTATGAAATCAGGTTTTACGAATACCTCAGTTTCTGAGTTGAGTTCCACCTCAGCCATAACAAGACCTTCATTGTCACCGTGGAATTCATCCACCTCAAACACATGAGGACCGCTATGTACCAGATAGCGGCGTTTCTCAATGGCACCGCTCTGATGCAGTTCAAACAGTTCACGTGCATCATCTACCGGGATAAGATGATTCCATTCATAGCGGCTCATGCCCTTGCTGTCCGATGGGCCTTTGATAGTAAGGATTGCCTCCTTGTCTGTGATACGCACACGCACTGAACGGCCGTTCTCATGGGCAATATAACCCTGGAGAATGTCATAATAACTGAATGCCTGTGTGCGGTAAGATGTTCCCTTTACCAGGAACTTACGTTCAATCTCTATAGACATAGTATTAGTGATTATTGGTTTGTAACTATTGCATCTGTTGTTCTTTTGACTCGGCGAATGACATCAGGTAGGACTTGATGAATCCGTCTATATGACCGTCCATGACGCCGTTTACATCTGATGTCTGATAGCCGGTACGGTGGTCTTTCACGCGGCGGTCATCAAACACGTAAGAACGTATCTGTGAGCCCCACTCTATCTTTTTCTTGCCGGCCTCTATCTTCTCCTGCTCGGCCATACGGTGCTGCAGTTCCTTGTCATAAAGTATGGAACGCAGGTGCTGCAAGGCACGCTCCTTGTTCTTGGGCTGGTCACGGGTCTCAGTATTTTCAATAAGGATCTCCTCCTCAGCACCGGTATATGGATCCTTGAACTGATAGCGCAGACGTACACCTGATTCCACCTTGTTCACGTTCTGACCACCGGCACCGCCGCTGCGGAATGTATCCCAGCTCATGAGTGCAGGATTTATGTCAACCTCTATCGAGTCATCAATGAGCGGAGTTACAAATACACTGGCAAATGCTGTCATGCGCTTGCCCTGGGCGTTATAGGGTGAAACGCGCACCAGACGGTGCACACCGTTCTCACCCTTGAGATAACCGTATGCAAACGGACCCTCAATCTCAAGCGTAACCTGCTTGATACCGGCCTCATCACCCTCCTGCAGGTTAGCAACCGTAACCTTGTATTTGTTATCCTCACCCCAACGCATATACATACGCATAAGCATCTGAGCCCAGTCCTGACTCTCTGTACCACCTGCACCGGAGTTGATCTTGAGTACGCAATCCATCTCATCGGCCTCCTCACGCAACATATTCTTGAGTTCAAGTGACTCTACCGCATCCAGAGCCTTGGCGTAGTTCTCATCCACCTCCTTCTCTGTTACCAGCTCCTCCTTGAAGAAATCCATAGCCAACTGCAGCTCATCGGCCAGAGCCTTGACCTGCTTGTAGCCGTCAATCCAACTCTGAAGGTCCTTGACCTTTTTCATCTGCACCTCAGCTTTCTTGGGATCATCCCAGAATCCGGGAGCCTGGGTACGCAACTGCTCCTCCTCTACCTGAATGAGTTTGGCATCGATATTGAGATAGCGTTTAAGCGCCTCAGTGCGGTCAAGTACGTCTTTAAGTTGTTCAGCTGTAATCATAAGGATTTGTTTTGGACTGCGAAGTTACTCAAAAAATCCGATACTTCAACGCCGTAGCCATGCTGAAGGATTGAGGCGTGTGCTCTCTTTATGCAATTGGAAATGCAGGACAGGCGTTCCGTCCTCAGAAGTCTGGATATTACCCACTATGTCTGAGGTCTTTACCGTATCACCCTTCTTTAGACGGGTCTCACTCAGGTTACAATATACAGAAATGTAGGAACCGTGACGGATAAGCACGCCTATCTGCCCTTTACCCTGCTGGAATATTGATGAAACTGTACCGTCAAATACGGCCTTGGCTTGTGCACCTTCCTGTCCCTGAATGTCTATGCCCAGATTGTTGGTCTTGACATCCTTCATTCCTGCAACCTGCTGTACGCCATACTCACCGACCACAAGATAAGGGCCTGTAATAGGCATAGGCAGCTTTCCTTTATTGCTTTCAAAACTACCCGACAGTTTTATATCCGCTTGAGCCGCATTCAGCTGTTGTTGAGTCTGTTGCTGACTTTGCTGCTGTTGCTGCTGTTTCTTTCTTTGAGCCTGCTCCTCCTTTATGGCAAGCTGTATCTGATGGTCTATCTCCTTGGACAGGTCATTCATCTTCTTCTGTTTGGCAGAGATCTCCTTTTTCAGTTGGGAACGTTTGTTCTTGAGTTGACTCACCAGAGTCTTCTGCTGTTTCTCCTCCTTACGTGCCTCTTCCTCATTCTTCTTCTGAATCTCCTGCAGTGAAACCTTTTCAACCTTTATCAACTCCACCTGAGCCTTACGGTCCTCAAGAGTATCCTTCTTAAGGCTGATTTCTTCGGCCATCTCCCGGAGAGAGTTGGAGTATTCACTCACATAACGTGCCCTGCGGCTCATCTCACGGAAAGACTCGGTAGCCAATATGAAAGTAAGGACATTAAGACCGGTATTCTGATGCTGATAAAACCTGCAGGCATCGGCATAGCGTTCCTTGCACTGCTCAAACTCTTTTTCAAGTTGTACTATCTCTTTTTCCAGACGCGTGGATTCGCGGTCAAGGGAACGGATCTCAGAGCGTGTCTTTTCAAGCATCCTGGTACGTTCCTTAAGTTTGGCCGTTATTATATCCAGATTCTTGACCTGGCTTGAGATATCACTCTCCGTACTTACCAGAATTTTCTCCTGATTGGCTATCTGTTCCTCCACGTCAGCGCGTTCCTTGCGCATCTTTTCAATGACGGAATTGGTCTGTCCCTGCATGGCCAGAGTTACAAAGAATAACAGAATCAGAAGTATATTTCTTTTCATCATAGATCCAGATTATCCAACAATTCATCAAGTGAAACCTGTTTCATCCGGCGGGTCACCTGGGTACGGTCGGCCCAGTTCTTCTTCTCCACTGATACTGATGACATCTTGACCGATACATTGTTCGTAGCCCCTGAAGACGTAATCTCAACAGAGAGTTCCAACGGATATCTCCAACTTCCGGATAATGCGGTGAAATCAGAATAATCCATCCTGAAGCTGTATCCGCCGCTTGATTTCATTACAGATTCCAGTTTATCATTGCCATCCGTTACAAAAGTATATCCGTACTCCTTATCCTTTATCCGGACCTTGCCTGTTTCATCGGCTTTACCTACTTCCAAACGGCTTGCCGCATCCACCTCTACCGGAAATCCGGGAGAGAATATCCTGTTCCATAACAATGCCTGGACCTCTTCAAAATCTAATCCCAATTCATTTCTATGGGGAATATCGGCATAATGACATACGGAGTAGAGATTATGGTAGCGGTCCATTACCACCACCATATCCGGAAGGAACTCTATACGTGCCACCTCCATCAGTCCCAAGACACTGGCGCTCAGCTGAATGCTCCGTCCGCGCCGCATCTTGAGCTGTCCGCTCACCTTGTTTCCGTTAATGTTCAATGAAAGGCTTGCCGTGAGTTCACTCACAGGCGGAGGCGCGATGAGGGTATGAATGAGACGGGAACTCTCCTTCTCACCTTCTCCTCTCTGTCTCTTCAAAGCATTTGTAGAGCGGCAACCTCCCAGAAACAGAGCGGCAACAAGAAGAGGCAATATGTATCTTAAATGTCTCATTCCAGATATTTCTCCTCACGTATTTTACGGTCTATAGTCTCAGAACTGCTGTTTAACTGTACTGCCCTGTGCCAGTTTTCAAGTGCTTTCTCCTTCTCTCCGCACATATAGAGTACGTCACCATAATGCTCATATATCTCTGCATTGTCTTCATCAAGATAACGCAACGCTTTCTCCATATAGCTCAACGCCTCCTTATACTTCTTCATCCTGAAGAGTATCCAGGCATAAGTATCCAGGAAGGTGGCACTCAGCGGTTCTGCTTCAAGGGTCTTGGCACTCATCTGCAGAGCTTTTTCAAGATCGCGGTCCTCAAGTGCCATAAAGTAGGAATAATTGTTGAGAACACTTATGTTCTGAGGATCATACACCAATGTGGAATCATAACTGGCAAACATCTGCTCTGTTTTCCCCAAGGAATGGTAATAATCACCCATCGTGCTGAAAATCTTGGCCTTATCCTTATCAGTACGGACATTATTCAAACCCTTGGCCAGCAGCTCAAGAGCATCATCATCCTCTCCAACCCACATATAACCCAATGATTTCTTTATATAGGGCTCAGCCAAAGCCGGTTCATGCGCGGATACCACGTCACAGAAACTCATCACAAGATCCAGCAGAGCGCGGCTTCTTATCCTGTCCATCTGGCTCTCAGCCTGTTTTACCATATCACTTGTGGTATTCATCAGTATCTCTATCACCTGCTCGGGGTTTCCTGACTCATAATAAGCAGAATCAAGCTCACCCATCTGCAGATAGCAGACAAAACGCTGGAACTTGAGTTCATCATCCACATCCTCAAGCTGTCCGTAACGTTTCAATACCCGCAACTCTTTCTCATAATCACCTGCATCATCGTACAGGCTCGCCAAGGTTATCAGGACATCTGTCCTGCCTGGGAACCGGCGTGATATCTCCTCATATTGCTCTATGGCCTCCGCCTGACGGTTCTGACGTAGATAATTCATGGCCAGCAGACGCCGGTACCAGTAATTGTCAGGTTCCAGACGAACCGCTCTGAGCAAGAGAGTCTGTGCCGTCTTACTGTTTTTCTCAAGCAGTTCCCTGTCACGTATGGACATATAATATTGCGCCAGACTGTAACAGGTAGCGGCCGATGCGCTATCATAGTACAGGCTATGCTGCATAAGATCCATCGCCGCGTCATACTTCAAATCATTGAACATCTTTATGCCCTCCATATAATAATGGTCACGGGCATAATCGGCAATCTCTGACTGGGATAAAGGTTCTGATGAGGCATGACGCAAAGAGCCGCATGAGATACATACAGCCAATGCAAAAAACAAAACAGCTAATAGCCCGCTTCTTTTCATCAAATTATACTCCGCTGTGACCGAAACCTCCCGCTCCGCGCTCAGTCTCGTCAAGAGTCTCCACCTGAATCCACTCTGCCTGCTCATGGCGTGCTATCACCATCTGGGCTATACGTTCACCGTCATTCACGGTGAAATCCTCCTGTGACAGGTTTATCAGAATCACACCTATCTCGCCACGGTAATCGGCATCAATTGTACCAGGGGTATTGAGCACGGTAATGCCTTTCTTGATAGCCAGACCGCTGCGTGGACGTACCTGGGCCTCAAAGCCCACAGGAAGTGAAATGAACAGGCCGGTAGGTATAAGGTGGCGCTCCATGGGTTTCATCACTATGGGTTCATCCAGATTTGCTCTCAGATCCACTCCGGCAGATTGCGCTGTAGCATACTCAGGAAGCTGATGATGTGAACGGTTTATGATTTTTACCTTCATAAAAGCAAAGGTTTTTGGTTTTACACAGCGAAAATAGCAAATATACCGCCAACTAAGTCAGAATTCATCTGAAAAACCATTAATTTTGAAACAAAAGAAACTAACAGATGGATTGGGAAAGACTAATATCAGCCAAGCGGCTGGGAATGGAAGGAATAGAGTCCGTTCATAAGGATGACCGCTCAGCATTTCTCCGTGATTATGACCGCCTCATATTCTCCGCACCGTTCCGCCGGCTGCAGAACAAGACGCAGGTATTCCCCCTGCCCGGCAGCGTATTTGTACACAACCGCTTGACCCACAGTCTTGAAGTGGCTTGCGTGGGCCGCTCCTTAGGCAACAACGTGGCAAGAGCCCTTATCGGCAAACGCCCCGAACTGGCAGATACCAATATTCAGGAGATAGGCAACATCGTATCAGCTGCATGTCTGGCACATGATATGGGTAACCCCCCGTTTGGTCATTCCGGTGAGAAAGCCATCTCAGCCTATTTCACAGAGGGTAAGGGACAGAACCTGAAAGAACAGTTTACCCACAATCCCGCACAGTGGACCGATATAATAAACTTTGAAGGTAACGCCAACGCTTTCCGCCTGCTGGCCCACCAGTTCATCGGCCGCCGCAAGGGAGGTTTTGCCATGACATACGCCACTCTTGCATCAATAGTGAAATACCCCTATTCATCATACGTAGCCAACGGCAAACACAAGTTCGGTTTCTTTGACAGCGAGGCTCCTATTTTTGCCAAAATTGCCGATGAATTGGGCATAATCCGTCTGTCAGAACCTGGCCAGCCCCTCAAATATGTACGCTATCCGCTGGTATGGCTGGTAGAGGCTGCCGATGATATCTGCTACCTTCTGATGGACCTTGAGGATGCCCATAAACTCAAGATTTTCTCAACAGAGAAGACCATCGGGCTTATGATGGAATTCCTTAAACCGGAGGTTCAGGCCCATGCCCGGAGCATCATAGATATGGTAACTGATGTGAACGAGCAGGTGTCATACCTGCGTTCCAAACTGGTGGGACTTCTTGTAGAGGAGTGTACCCAGGTATTTCTTGAAAACGAGAAGGCCATTCTGGACGGCACGTTCAGCGGCTCACTGATAAAACATATTAGTGATACTCCAAGACAGGCTTACATCAAGTGTGCGGAGCTCTCCAAAGAAAAGATATACCGCTCACGTGATGTACTGGAGGTGGAGCTGGCCGGTTTCCGCATCATAAGCACCCTGCTTGACCTTATGGTTGAAGCCGTACAGAATCCTGACCGTGAGTACTCCAAGCTGCTCATAGACCGCGTCTCAAGCCAATATGACATCAAAGCACAGGATATCTACAATCGCATACAGGCCGTACTGGACTACATCAGCGGCATGACCGATGTCTATGCCCTTGATATCTACCGCAAGATCAACGGCAACAGCCTTCCCGCAGTATAAAAGAGTACCATTGGGGACAGACCCCTTTGGTACTCTTTTTAAAACAGAGAGGGGTGACCGGTCAAGCCGATCACCCCTCTCTTCTATCAAGTATAATCAATTTTCTCTTTTGGGGAGATCCATGTCGATGAAGTTGTTGCGGGAAGCCTGGAGGCGCTCGTACTCCTCCTTGTCACCTACAATAATCTTCTCGAACTCACGCAGACCGGTACCGGCAGGAATCAGGTGACCGCAGATAACGTTCTCCTTCATACCCAGCAGGCTGTCGCTCTTACCGTTGATGGCAGCCTCATTCAGAACCTTTGTGGTCTCCTGGAATGATGCGGCCGACATGAAGCTCTGAGTAGCCAAAGCTGCGCGTGTAATACCCTGCAGAATCTGAGTTGATGTAGCAGGACGTGCCTCCTGTGCCTGAACAAGCTTGAGGTCCTTACGCTTGAGCTGTGAGTTCTCATCACGAAGCTTGCGTGCGGTTACCATCTGACCTGCAAAGAGGTTCTCAGAGTCACCCGGATCTGTAACGACATACTTGCCCCAGATACGGTCATTCTCCTCCATGAACTCCAGCTTGTCAACAACCTGCTGTGCCAGGAAGCGGGTATCGCCCGGCTCGTCAATCTCAACCTTACGCATCATCTGACGAACGATGATCTCAAAGTGCTTGTCATTGATCTTTACACCCTGCAGACGATATACATCCTGAACCTCGTTCACAATGTACTCCTGTACGGCTGTGGGACCCTTGATGGCAAGGATATCGCTCGGAGTGATGGCACCGTCTGAGAGCGGTGTTCCGGCGCGTACATAGTCACCCTCCTGTACCAGAATCTGCTTGGAGAGGGCAACCAGATACTTCTTCTCATCATCAG
>JAEEGL016728489.1_pt1 | contig 13249 bp, 11 predicted proteins | sample 9134231 | NCBI WGS metagenome assembly JAEEGL01 (sample SAMN16246548, study PRJNA631951) | gut metagenome | biome: gut microbiome; feature: rumen; material: fiber-attached | host: Bos | place: Iran: Karaj | collected 2018-10 | reverse complement strand
TTTTATCGGCATGGGCTGGATGCAGCGCAGCGCCGGGATCTATACAGTGAACCCCGATCCGGATTGGAACGCCTATGCGGATCTGCGCTCGAAGGGCGACGGCTGACCGCGTCATGAAAAAACAGAAGCAGACAGCGCTTGCTGCCTGCTTTTTACGTTTTTGATAAAGCTTTTATTCACCGCGGATCGCCGCGATCATCGACTTGGGATCCTTTGCCTTAAAGACGGCGCTGCCGGCGACCAGAACGTCCGCACCGGACTCGATACAGAGCTTTGCCGTCTCAGGATTGACGCCGCCGTCGATCTCGATCAGCGTGGAAAGACCGCGCGTATCGATCCGGCTTCTCAAAGCGCGGATCTTATGGAACGTTTCCGGAATGAAGGCCTGCCCGCCGAAGCCGGGGTTGACGCTCATCAGCAGAACGAGGTCGCATTCGGGAAGAAGATGCTCGCATGCGCTGATCGGCGTTGCGGGATTCAACACGACGCCGGCTTTCATGCCGGCGGCATGAATGGCCTGCAGAGCACGGTGCAGATGCCGTTCCGAGGATTCGACATGTATCGTCAGAATATCGGCCCCGGCCTTCTTGAACGGTTCGATCCAATCGGATGGATGCTCGACCATCAGGTGCACATCGATCGGAAGGTCGGTCAGCGGCCGCAGCGCCTTGCACATATCCGGACCGAAAGTGATGTTCGGCACGAAGTTTCCGTCCATCACGTCAAAATGCACCCAGTCTGCGCCCTGTTCTTTCAACTTTTGTACCGCTTCGCCCATGGCGGCGAAGTTTGCGGACAGGATCGACGGCGCGATCTTAATCATAACGGTGTTTCCTCCTCAGTTGATAATCAGATGCGATCTCGCAGTAGCGTTTATAGCGTTCCGCGGAAAGCGCTCCGGTATGAAGCAGCGGCTTTACGCCGCAGTCCGGCTCGCTGATGTGCATACATCCGGGGAACCGACACGGAGAAGCGTCGCGAAACTCCGGGTAGCAGGCATCCAGCTCGTTCTGTTCCAGGCATTCCGTTTCAAACATGGAGAATCCCGGCGTGTCGAGTACGGCGCCGCCCTCGTATGGCCAAAGCTCGGCGTGGCGCGTCGTGTGACGGCCGCGGTCGGTCTTGCGCGAAAGCGTGCCGGTCTCAAGATGCAGATCGGGGACCAGCGCGTTCAGAAGCGACGACTTTCCGACGGCGGACTGTCCGGCAAGACAGGTCACTTTTCCTTTCAGCATCGTCCGGAGCTTGTCAAGCCCCTCGCCGGTTTCGGCGCTGACAATTGCCGTTTCAAAAGCGGCGTAATCGGTCCGAAACGTATGCAGCAGCGCAGGATCCGCCGTGTCGAGCTTGTTCAGCACGGGGATGGGAACGATATCCATCCGCCTTGCCGCAATGATCAGCCGGTCGACGAGCAGCCAGTCCGGTTCCGGCACGGAGGCGGAGACGACGATCAGAAGCTGATCCACGTTTGCGACCGGCGGACGGACCAACAGATTTCTGCGCGGAAGGATCTCTGCGAGCTGTGCGTATCCCTGCTCCTTGCGCTCGATGACGACGCGGTCGCCGACGGTCGGAACAAGGCCTTCGCGCCGAAACGCGCCGCGCGCCTTCGACGTTACCGTTTCATTGGATTCGGTCAGCACTTCGTAGAAGCTGCCGACGCCTTTGATCAGCAATCCGCGTTCCGTCATTTTGCAAAGGCGACGGACTGAGGCGTTTGCATATCCTCTCCGTTGATGTACAGATTCAGAGTACGTGTGACCGATTCGTACCAGTAGACGGTCGCCGTTTCGGTGATCTCAGCCTTCGTTTCTTTATTCCTGAGATGCGAATGCAGAATGATCCGGTAGGGGATCTCCTCGATATTGTTGGTTTCGATTCCGATCTCCACAAGATTTACGGGGTTGTCGTTCTCGATGGAGAGCGCAAAGGAGACGTCTGCTTTATAGGTCCAACCGGTATTGCGGTAGACCAGCAGCCGGATCGCGGAACCGGTCGAGTAAAACTGCTCGGTCTGTTCCGGCGCGAACGAGGGCTGCGGCGTCGGCGTGACGGAAACGGACTGTATCGGGATCCCGTCCGGCTGTTCCGATTCCAGCGGGATCTCCTCAACGGAGGGGGTCTCGGTCGCTTCTGCGGTGACCGTTTCGGATCCGTCTGCGTTTGGCGTGACCTCCGGCGTTTCCTCCGGCAAAGGTTCTTCCGTCGGAGACGGTTCGGGCGTTACCTCCGGCGTCGCAAGCGCGGCGGGGGAGGGTGCTTCAAACAAAAGCTCCTGATCCGGAACGTCCTCGCCGACGTAGGAGACAGACATTGCGACGACCGTATTGTTGCGCAGATCGGCAGGCGGAACGTCGGTGAACTCAACGATCAGATTCCGGAATCCGTATTCCTGATACAGAACATGCAGCGCATCGTCCAGCGAGTATCCGATCAGATTCGGAATGCTCCGGAGCTGGTATTCGTCCGTGTCCGGTTCGGCTGACACAGCCGTCGTGGGCGGTACGGAAACAGAGAGGACTTCCGTCTCGGAGGCCTCGGCATCCCGCACAACGTCCTTCGGCTTGCTTGTCGCGTAGATCAGCACCACGATCCCGATGATCGCGATCGGCAAAAAAACGCAAAGCGCGATCAGGGCATATACGGAGGGCTTGCGCTGCCCGAAGCGGCTCTTCTTTTCTTCGGGCTCGCTGACGAACGATCCGCTCGGATCGGAAAGCGAACGCACAAGATCGCTGCGCATCTCACGCGCAGTCTGATACCGGTTTTCGGGATCCTTCTCCAACGATTTCAGAACGATATCGTTCAGCGCGGGCGGAAGATCGGGCACAAGGTCGATCGGCGGCGTAGGCTTTTCCTGCAGGTGCATCAATGCGATCGTCACCGTGGAATCCGAATCGAACGGCACAGAGCCGGTCAGCATTTCATAAAGGCAAACGCCGACGGAATAGAGATCGCTTTGTTCGGTCGCGATCGTGCCTTTAGCCTGTTCCGGTGAGATATAATGGACGGAGCCGAGCACCTTTTGCCCGGAGAACGTGACGGTCGAAGCCTTGACCTCGCGCGCGATGCCGAAGTCCGCCAGCTTCACGCGTCCCTTGTCGGTCACGATCACGTTCTGCGGTTTGACGTCGCGGTGGATGATGCCATGCGAATGCGCGGCATAGAGCGCATCAAGGATCTGACAGGTGATGCCGATCGCAGTACGCACCGGCAGCGCGCCGTTTTTTGAAATCAGGTCCTTCAGTGTGCGCCCTTCGACGTATTCCATGACAAGATACGGTAGTCCGTCATGCGTGCCGGCGCCGTACGCGCGTACGATATTCTCGTGCGAAAGCGTCAGGATCGCGTTCGCCTCGCGTGAGAACCGGCGCAAAAACTCCGCATCGTCCTTATACTCATCCTTGAGCATCTTCACGGCGACGGTTTTGCGGTTGACCATATTGATCGCTTTATAGACCTGCGCCATGCCGCCGCTTCCGATCAGCTCAACGATACGATATTTGCGGTCGAGTATCGTTCCGATCATGCAATGCCTCCGTCATTGATCGCGAGAACGACGGTGATGTTGTCGCGGCTGCCCGCTTCAAGCGCCCGGCGGATCAGCATATCGCAAGCCGACTCCAGATTAGACCGCAGACGCAGAATTTCCGCCATTTCTGCGTCGTCCAGAACGCCGCAAAGGCCGTCCGAACAGAGCAGAAGCAGATCGCCCTTCTTCCAGTCGCAGGAGAAAATATCGGTGTATACGCGCGCCTCCGTGCCGACGGCACGGGTGATCAGATTGCGCCGCGGGTGCGTTTTCGCTTCTTCGGGCGTGATCGCACCGCGCCGCACGAGCTCCGCAACGAAGGAATGATCGTGCGTGATCTGTCGGAGGACGGTCCCGTCATAATGATACAGCCGGGAATCGCCGATGTTGGCGGCCGTAAAGCGGTTCGGCTCGAGGATCGCCGCCACGAGCGTACAGCCCATCCCGTACATTTCGTCCCGCATCGAGGCGAGAAGATGTACCTCACGGTTCGCTTCGCCGAAGCCTTCGGAAAGCGCCGCTTCGGGGTCGCCGTGACCGCGCAGCAGGATTTCGCTGAGCGTGTCGACGGCAAGACGGCTTGCGACCTCGCCGGCCTGATGCCCGCCCATGCCGTCGGATACGATCACGGCGTCGAGCGTGTCTGTATGCAGAAGCCTGAAAAAGTCTTCGTTCTGCGGTCTGAGACCCGTTTCCGTTTTACCCGCGAAGTTCATTGAGTACCCTCCTTCGTAATTGTCCGCAGGCGCCTTCGATATCGGCGCCCATTTCACGGCGCACCGTCGCCGAGATGTGCCTTGCTTCCAGCCATTCTCTGAACCGATGCGCATATGCTCTCGTCACACCGTCCAGCCCGCGTTCCTTCACCGGATTCAGCGGGATCAGGTTGACGTGACAGAGCAATCCTCTGAGCCTGGCGGCAAGCGCCTCCGCATCCGCCTCGGAATCGTTCTTTCCGCCGATCAGCGCGTATTCAAACACCACACGCCGTCCGGTCCGTTCCGCATATGCTCTTGCCGCTTCCAGCACCTGTTCGATCGGGTAAGCCTTGTTGATCGGCATCAGCTCGGAACGCACCTCGTTCGAATGTGCGTGCAGGGAGATCGAGAGCGTTACGTGCGGCGCATCGTCGATCAGCCGATAGATCTTCGGAACGATCCCGCAGGTGGAAAGCGAAATGTTCCGCGCGCTGATGTTCGGTCCCTGCTCGCTCGTCACGCGGCGGAGAAACGTCACCACATTGTCGTAATTGTCAAGCGGTTCGCCGCTGCCCATCAGCACGATGTTTGTGACCGTGCGCGGTTTGCCCTCGGCCGGAGGTTCGTCGCGTTCGATCTCGGCAAGGAAGGAAAGCATCTCGCCCGGACGGAGCGAGCGGACACAGCCCTCGAGCGTACTTGCGCAGAATTTGCAGCCCATGTTGCAGCCGACCTGCGTAGACAGGCAGACTGTATTGCCGTAAGAATAGCGCATCAGAACGCCTTCGACAAGGTTTTCGTCCTCGAGCTCAAACAGATATTTGATCGTTCCGTCCTTCGGAGAAACGCGTTTATCATAGATCCGTGCGCCGCCGAACGGGATCGTATCGAGCTTTGCGCGAAGGTCCTTCGGGAGATTCGTCATTTCCTGCGGACGAACGCCCCTAAATAGCCATTCCGAGACCTGTCCGATGCGGAACTTCGGCACGCCGAACGCACCGACGGCGTCGGCGATCTCCTGTTCGGTCATGTCCATCCAATACATCGGTTCAGCTCCTTTGCATTCTTGCGTAATAAAATCCGTCCGTACCGTCGCGCGTGGGCAATAGCTGCCGCGCTTCGGAAAGCGCAAAGTCCAGATGCGCATTCAAAAACTGCTTCACACGCTCGTCGTTTTCCCGCCTTACGATCGTACACGTTGCGTAAACGAGGACGCCTCCGGGCTTCACATACCGGCAGCATGCCGAGAGGATCGCATCCTGTACAGCGGTGAGCGCGTTGACGGCCGCCTCATCCTTGTGCAGCCGAACGTCTGGCTTTTCGGCAAGCAGACCGAAACCGCTGCAAGGTACGTCCAGAAGCACCGCATCAAACGCGTTTTCAAACTTCGGATCAAAGACCGACGCGTCCCGGCATTCAGTCTCCGCCTGCACGCCGAGACGGGCAAACGCCTTGTCCATCAGTGCTTTGCGGTGCGGATGCAGCTCCCATGCCGTCAGTCTTGCCGTGTTCTCCGAAAGCGACGCAAGGTAAGCGGTCTTGCCGCCCGGCGCCGCGCAGGCATCAAGGATGCGTTTTCCGCGAATCTTGCCGAGCGCGCGGCAGATCAGCATGGCGCCTTCACCCTGCACGGCAAGTTTGCCTTCCGTAAACAGCGGACTGCGCGCAAGATCGAATCCCGCGGAGAGCTTCAAACCGTTCGGATCAAGGGAGCAGGGGACGAACGGCACCGGCAGCGCCGCAGCGAGCGCGTCCGTCGTATACGGAAACTGCGCGCGCACCACGGTGCCCAAGGGCTTTTTTAGGAGCAACGCTTCCGTCTCCGTTTCGCCGTATTCCGCGATCCATTCGGCGACCAAAAACGTCGGGATGCCGTACCGGATCGAAAGCCGGTCAACAGGATCCTCCGGCAGCGGGGGAAGGATGCCGCGTTCGCGGTCCAACCGCCGCAATACGGCGTTGACGAGACCGCAGCAGTCTTTTTTACCGATCTCCCGGCACAGCTTTATCGCTTCGTCGATCGCCGCGTGCGCGGGCGTATCGAGAAACAGCAGCTCGGTCCCGGACATCCGGAGAAGGTTCCGGACGGCGCGCTTCTGCCGCTTGCAGAAGTGCGAAAGTATAAAATCAAGATACGACGCCTCGGCGATCGTCTCATTGACGAGCGCGTACAGAAACGGGACGTCTTTCGACGCAGCCGAATCGGCAGCCTCCTTCAGCGCAAGGTTCGTGTATGCGCCGTCCTCCAGGATCCGTACGAGCGTTTCAAGCGCCGCGCGCCGTACGTTCAGCATACCGTTTTCCCGTCGAGCGGGCATCCGCGCAGAAACACGGCGGCGTCCATCCGCTTTTTGCCGCACGCCTGTAAGGAAACGATCTCCAACGCGCCGTCCGCGCAGCAAAGATACAGCTTTCCGTTACGCGTGTGCAGCGTGCCGGGCGCGTCGGAAAAAACTTCTTCCGTGCGCCGCGTTTCAAAAATCTTCAGCGGCTGTCCGTCGAGCAGGGCGTAAGCGCAGGGCCACGGATTCGTGCCGCGGACGAGATCGTGGATCGCTTTCGCGGACTTCAGGCAGTCGATGTGCCCGTCTACCTTTGAAAGCATATGGCAGACGGTGGCGGCTTCCGGGTCTTGCGGGATACGGACAAGCGTACCGGTTTCCAACGCATCGAGCGTTTTCAAAAGCAGTTCGGCGCCGAGCACAGCAAGGCGGTCGGAGAGCTGTTCGTACGTTTCGTCGGGGTCGATCGGCGTCGCGGCCTTCAGCAGTATATCGCCGGTATCCATGCCGATGTCGGTCATCATAGTCGTTACGCCGGTCTCGGCCTCGCCCGCAATGATCGCGCTCTGGATCGGCGATGCGCCGCGATACTTCGGCAGCAGCGAGCCGTGCACGTTGATCGTGCCGAACCGCGGGATCGAAAGATTCTTCGCGGAAAGAAGCTGTCCGAACGCTGCGGTCACCATGAGATCCGGATGAAACGCTTCGAGCGCCGCAAGCCCCTCAGGCCGGCGGATCTTCTCAAACTGAAATACGGGGATCCCGTGCGCCTGCGCAAGCGTCTTGACCGGCGGAGGCGTCAGAACGGCCTTGCGCCCTACGGGACGGTCGGGCTGCGTGAACACGGCGATCGTTTCTCCGCGGCCGATCAGCGCCGCAAGGCTCGGCAGTGCAAATTCGGGCGTACCCAAGAAGGCGATGCGCATTCCTTACTCCTTAAAATCCTTCGGCGGTTCCGTCACAAGGCGCTTGTAGACCTTGCCGTCCAGATGGTCCGTCTCGTGGAAAACGGCGCGGGCAAAGAGCCCTTCGCCTTCGTATTCATACAGATCGCCGTTGCGGTCATATGCTTCGACCTTGACCCAGTTCGGACGGACGACATAGCCGCTTTCGCCGGGGAAGGAGAGGCATCCTTCCATGCCGCCCTGCTCGCCGGAGGAATCCAGGATCACGGGGTTCACGAGCTCGACGGGGCCTTCGCCGACGTCGATCACGCAAACGCGGCGCAGCACACCGATCTGCGGCGCGGCAAGGCCGACGCCGTCCGCGTCGTTCATTGTTTCGATCATATCGTCGATCAGCTCGGAAAGGCGCGTGTCGAATTTTCTGACCTCCTTGCAGGTCTTATACAGCGCGGGGTCGTCATTTTTGCGAATGATGCGTAAAGCCATACTCCATCCTCCATTTCAAAATATTATTATACAGTTTTTCTTGACCTTTGTAAATAAAATCGGTAAAATATCCGTGAAAAACGAGGATCCAACCGCAGGTGGAGAGCGTTTTCGACCGATACAACCGGACGTAGAGAGAATAAATTGCCAACTCAACCGACAGGGTAGAGAGATTTTGCGGAATTCAACCGACGGTCGATGGTACGATTACTTCGGAATCTGCTAAGCTTAAGCCATCGAAAGAAGGAGGTAACTTTCATGGAAAACAAAGAAACGCTCGGCAAGCGCATTGCCGCATTGAGAAAGGAAAAGGGACTCACGCAGGAACAGCTTGCCGAAAAGGTCGGCGTCTCCGCGCAGGCGGTCAGTAAGTGGGAAAACGACATCAGCTGCCCGGACATCACGCTTCTGCCGCTTCTTGCGGATCTGTTCGACGTATCGGTGGACGAGCTTCTCGGCGTCAAACCGGTCGAGCCGCACGTCATTATCTTAGATAAGGATGAAACGCCGGACGACGACAAAAAGGGCAAGGGAAGCTTCACCTGGGAATGGAACAAGCATCGGGACAATGCTAAATGGACCACAATTGCGTTCTGCATCGGCGCGATTCTGATCTGCATGTTCTTTATCCTGCACAGCATCCCGGGTATGGAACTGTTCCCGTATATTGAAAACAGCGAGCTGACGCTGAAGGGCTGGAACTACGTGTGGCCGCTCATGGTCTTCACAGCAGGCCTCATGGGGCTCCGCTCGAACATCCCGATCAGCGTCACATTGATGGCGTTCGGCGGGTATGAATTCGTTCGCCGCGTTCTGCTCGGGTATCAGGTCGCAAATCTTCCTACGGTTCCGTGGTATGTGATCGTTCTGATCTTTGCGGTCATCGCGCTTTTGTCGGTCATTTTCGGCAATCTGTTTGTCCGTTTCCGCAAGCACCAGGTCGTCACGAAAACCGGGATCCACAATCACTCCCGCAGCAGCAAAATGGAGTATTACGATGACAATGATTATCTGAAGGCGGACATGAGCTTCGGCAACAGCACGGTCTATTATGACCGAGATACACTCATCGGCGGCGATATCGACTCAAGCTTCGGCGATTACACCGTCGATCTCACAAGGGTCGTCACGTTTGCGCAGAACTGCCTTCTCAAGGTCGACGCGAGCTTCGGCAACATCACGATCCTGCTTCCGCGGTCCGTGCAAATGGTTAAGTCGTCCGACACCTCGTTCGCGGCGTTCACCGTGACCGGCGATCCGAATCCGGACGCGACGCAGACGATCATCATCCGCGCGGACGTCAGCTTCGGCTCCGTGCAAGTGAAATATCTGTAAGAGATCATAACGAGAACACAAAAAACCGGTCGGGAGTTTTTCCCGGCCGGTTTTGCATTTCGGATCATTTCAGCGCTTCCTGCAGCGCATCCTCCTGATACTGATGCATATAGAGATCGTGATAATAGCCGCCCTTCTTCAGCAGCGTTTCGTGATCGCCCTCCTCGACGATCGCGCCGTTCCGGATGACGAGGATCCGGTCCGCGTTGCGAATCGTGGAAAGACGGTGCGCAACGACGATGCTCGTGCGGCCTTTCAGGACCTCGGTGATCGCGCTTTGAATGAGCTGTTCGGTCTCGGTGTCGATCGAGCTTGTCGCCTCGTCCAGCACAAAGATCTGCGGGTTCGCAAGGATAACCCGCGCAAAGGAGATCAGCTGCTTCTGCCCGGTGGACAGCCGCACGCCGCCTTCGCCGACCTCGGTGTCGTAGCCCTTCGTCTGCCGTTCGATGAACTCTTCCGCGTGGACCATCGCGGCGGCTCTTTTCACGCTCTCCTCGTCCGCGTCGGGTCTGCCGAAGCGGATGTTGTCACGGATTGTGCCGGAGAACAGATGCGGACTCTGCAGCACGTAGCCGAGGGAGGATTGCAGCCAAAGTTGCGAACGTTCGCGGTAGTCCTTCCCGTCGATCAGGATCCGGCCTTTTTTGGGCTCGTAAAAGCGGCAGATCAGGTTGACGATCGTGCTTTTGCCCGCGCCGGTCTCGCCGACCAGCGCAACGGTCTCGCCCGCGCGGATGTGCAGGTTGAAATCACGAAGCAGGGGCTCGGATTCCTTGTAGAAGAAATCCACGTGGTCGAAGGTGATATCGCCCTCGATCGGCTCCCAGTTTTCACGCTTCGGATCCATCGACGTGCCGTACTTTGCTTCGGCTTCCGGCGAGTCTTTGACCTCGGACTCGGTATCGAGCAGCGAAAGCACGCGCTCCGCACTCGCCTGCGCGCTCTGCATGTCGGCAAAGATGCCGGCAAGCTGCTGAATCGGATCGAACAGGCTTGACGCGTAGTTGATGAAGGAGACGAGCGTGCCGGCGGTGATGATCCCGAGGAAGGTCTCCGTGCCGCCGAGCGTCGCCTGCACGCCCGCGCCGCCGAAGATCAGCGCGAAGGTCGTGCCGACCGCGCCGAGCGAAACGACCAGCGGGAAGAAGGTCGCGGACAGCACGGACGCTTTGACGCTCGCCTTGCGCATGTCTGTCGTGATCGTCTCAAATTCCGCAGCGTTCTGCTCTTCGCGCACAAGCGTCTTGGTCGTCATCGCGCCCATGATGCCCTCGTTGAACGCGCTCGTAATGCGGGAATTGTGCTTCCGCGCGACGCGCTGATAGCGGAGTATCCTGCGCTGCAGATACAGACTGACGATCGCAAGCGGCGGGATCACCGCCATGACAATGAGCGCCAGCTTCCAGTTGAACCAGAACATCGCGCCGAAGCAGAACAGGATGTAGAATCCGCTCCACAGAAAGTCCGTGATGCTCCACGCGATCATATCACTGAGCCTTGCGACGTCGCTGACCATGCGTGCCATCAGGTAACCGGCGGAGGTCTTGTCGTAGAACGAGAACGAAAGCGTCTGCAGCTTCCGGTACGCCTCCTGCCGGATCGTGTAGGAGATTGCCATCTCCATTTCGCCGGAGCGACCGATGAAGCGCATTGTGCAGAAGCCCTGCACCAGCACAAGCGCGATATAGCAGCCGAAGAACACCCAGATCCCGTCGGTGGTCGGTTCGCCGCCCGGGACCGGATTCACGAACCGGTCGATCGCAAACCGCGTCAGAACGGGGTAGAGCGCGTCGATGATCGCAACGATCAGCATGCTCACAAGGATGCGAAGGAACAGCGCGCGGTTCCGCATGGCGTAGCCGAACAGCCGTTTCCACAGCTTCACGTCCATCTTTTCTTCACGGTCGAATTCAGCCTCGTTGTCGTAACTCACGCCTGTTCACCTCCTTCCGCGTGAAAATCCTGGATCTCGGCAATACGCCGGTACAGGCCCTCCGTTCGGATCAGCTCGTCGTGCGTGCCGTTCTGCACGAGTCTGCCGTGATCGAGCACCAGGATCCGGTCGGCTTCGCAGAGCGTCGTGATGCGGTGCGAGATGATGAACAGGATCCCGTCGCCGTGATGGCGGCGGAGCGCGTCGCGGATCTTCGCGTCGGTCTCGGTATCGACGGCGCTCATGGAGTCGTCGAAGATCATGATCGGCGCTTTCTGCATCAGCGCGCGCGCGATGGCGACACGCTGCTGCTGCCCGCCGGAAAGCGTCACGCCTCGTTCACCCACGACTGTGTTATAGCCATCCGCAAACTTTTCAATGACGTCGTGCACCGCCGCTTCGCGAGCGGCTTCAACAAGCTCCGCCTCGCTCGCGTCCGGCGCGGTCAGAAGGATATTCTCACGGATCGAGCGCGAATACAGGAACGGCTCCTGCAGCACGATCGCGATGTTTTTACGAAGTACGGCGTGGTCGATGTCGTTGATCGGCGTGCCGTTGATCGTGATCTCGCCGCCGGTGACGGGGTTGAGCCGCTGTAAAAGCTGCACGAGCGAGCTCTTGCCGCTGCCGGTGCTGCCCAAAATACCGATCGTCTGACCGGCTTTCGCGGTGAAGCTGATGTCGTCAAGCACATCGTTCTTCGATCCGTAGCCGAACGACACGTGCGCGAACGTGATGTCACCGTTCAGATCGACGTCCGATCTTGCCGCGCCGGGTTCGGTCTCGTTTTTGGCGTTCATGATCTCGTTCAGACGGTCCAGGGAGACTGTCGCCTTGCCCATGTCGGCAAGGACGCGGCCGAGCTGACGCACAGGCCACGTGAGGCGGCTTGTCAGCGCAAGGAACAGATAGATGTCGCCGAGCGAAAACGGGTTCCCGGTCTCCCGTGTTTTGATGTAGAACAGCACGCCGAACACGAGCGAAAGCGCGATCTGAATGTAGCCGATCGCGTCCGAGCTGCCCCAGTAGAAGCCCAGAAGGTTTACAAGCCGGATATTCTTCCTGCGGAAATCCGCATTGAGCTGCGTGAATTTGTCGTACTCCGCGCGCTGCTGCCCGAACGCGCGCACCACGCGCACGCCGGTCAGGTTTTCCTGCACCGCGGTCGAAAGCGCGCCTTCGGCCTCGTCGACCTCGGCGAAGTACTTGCGCACGTAACGGAAGTACAGGAAGCTCGAAACGGTCAGGATCGGCATGACCGCCATCGAAATCAGCGCCATTTCCCAGCGGATCGAGAACATCAGCGCCGCAGCGATCGAAAACATCACGACGATGCGCACGATCTCCATGAGCTGATTCGTGACGAACTTGCGCACGGTGTCCACGTCGGACGTGCAGCGCTGCACGAGATCTCCGGTCGAGACATGCTTGTGGTAGTCGTACGGAACAGCGTTCAGCTTGCGGTAGAGCTTGTCGCGCATGGTCTTTGCCATGTGCTCGGCGCCCTTTGCGATGTTTTTCCGGCGCAGGAAGATGAACAACCCCTCAAGCACCGTGAACAGGAAGAAGCACAGACCGCAGAGCCAGTAGCTCTTTGCGGCGGGTCCGAGCGATTTGAGCCAGCGGAACAGGGGCGCCGGGATCGAAGGCGTATTGCCCAACAGTACATAGTCCAGCGTATAGCTCGTAACGATCGAGGCGCAGTACAGCGACACGATCCCGAGGATGACCTCGATCGCGGCGAGAGCAAAATATCCGCCCGCGCCCTTGAGCGCAGGGATAAACAGTGGTTTATAACGATCGTTTTTCTTCATATCAAAACATCTCCTGCGGATTGATTTCAAGTTGCATCTCGGCACATGCGCCGAGGTGGGCGTCGTGAAACGCAGATACTGTGCGGATCGCGTTCCTGAGCCGTTTCGTGCGCAGAAGCTTGATCAGGACCTGGTATCGGGTATAGCCCGAGATCCGTGCGATCGGCGCTTCCGCCGCAACGAGCAGCAGAAGGTCCTGTTTCCCTTCTTCGCCGAGTGCGGATCGCAGCTCGGCCTCGAGCGCCTTTGCGTATGCAAGAC
>JAEEGL014291863.1_pt1 | contig 13249 bp, 10 predicted proteins | sample 9134231 | NCBI WGS metagenome assembly JAEEGL01 (sample SAMN16246548, study PRJNA631951) | gut metagenome | biome: gut microbiome; feature: rumen; material: fiber-attached | host: Bos | place: Iran: Karaj | collected 2018-10 | reverse complement strand
GTAACTTTCAATTCTGTCATAGGACTGAAGTACAGGTATAGACGAATTGCTTCGCATAATATCCATAATGTTATAGATGGCGTTGGCAACACCTTCGTTGTAAACATCCACCGGAATCTCCTTATTAAAATCAGCCGCATTTGCCAGTTCCTGAATCAGAGATTGCCAGGTAGGGATAATGTTGTTGTTCTCATCCTTGGTTTCGTAATAGAAATCAAATACACCCTGATCTGACAGATAAATCAAATCGCTGCGAAGCTCGTTGTAGCAGGCATTAATGTTGTATCTGCTTTTATAGGACGGGTTCAGAGAATAATTTCCGATTGTGTTGAGCACACGGGCCATAGCAGCATACTGTTCTTCTGTAAAGTCTATATGGTCATTACCATTTCCCAATTCTTCAGCGTGATCAAAGATGTAAACTACAGATCTCATCAAAACATTTGTAGCTGTAACAAACACATTCATACCCGCATTCAAGCAGATAATCAGCAATATACTCTTAAAAAGATTTGTAAGAATCTGCCCGTAGGACATCTTTACCTTTTCATTGCTGTCAAAGGTCTTGCGAATCACCGAAATAACGGCGTAGGTAAAGGCCATAACAACGCCGATTGCCGCCATGCCCAGGTATACCCCCGACACCGCACCATTCTCAAAGAACAGGTTAATCAGATAGTTCTCCGGAGAGCCAAACTTCGTTTCATAAACCACCTTGGTTGTTCCTGTAAAAACATCCATAAGCTCTTGAAGCCAGTCCAACGCCATACAGAAAGCAATTTCCAAGTAATAAAATAGCCTGTATACAAAATTGTAAAGAATGTAATCGATTCCTTCCTCGATCCAATCCATAGGGTTCAAACTCATACTAACGCACCCTCAATCTCTTTCTGGAAATATACATATATACTCCGGCTGCCACAAACACAGCCATGGCAAGAGCGACAAAAATACCGCCTTGCAAATTCAGATACATTCGGATTGTAAACTCTTTTGTGACTGTATTTCCTGCATCATCTGATACCGTTACCTCATATTGACCAACAGAGCGAAGTATTCCATTGTCTGGAGCATTCACATCTGTACCGTTGAAACGAATGTTGACTGAGTCTCCCTCCTGTAGTCCTTCAATAGTTACCGGACCTGCGGCCTTACCATTCTTTATCCCTTTAAACTCTACCTCTGGTGGAGTGTGATCGATTTCAACCTTCAGATTGTAATTTATTTCACTGGATGTACAGCGGTAGGAAACATCGTATTTGCCTTCCTTGGAAAAATCGATGGTTCGACTATAATTCATCCCCTGCTTCACATTGTCAATAGCTACGCTCTGAATTACAAACCCTTCAGGGAGAATATAGGACGTTAGCTGTCCAGTTTTTGGGGCTACAATATCAAAGGAAAGGGCCTGCTTTTTTGTATCCACACCTGCCACTACTACTGAATAGCTTCCCGGCTCTGAAATATTAGAGTAATCTAGATTATCTACCACGTTGCCCTGTCTATAGAGCTGGGCATCCATATCCGGAGGAATCACTACCGATACGCTATCGGTGACAACCATTCCGTTGGCCACAGTGGAGCTAATCTTGCCTTCATACCCCGACACTGAATAAATAAAGCTGTGAGTTGCTCTGTCGTAGACACTTCCATCAGGCAATTTAACTTCTGGTCCACTAGAAGAAGCAGACTCCTGCTTAGCAGGCGCCCCTGTGAATGGGTCCACTGAACCTTCGTAATCCATATTCACTTCTGGAGATACCAGCAATGCCGCCGTAATGGGAAACACCGCCAGATAACCAAGTAATGACATGATTTGCTCCTTTTCTACCAGGCCTTATATATCAATTACCAAGGACTATCTCATTGCGGGCATCCAAATCGTAGTAGACCTCGTCCGCCTTGAACATATGGGAGCGAATTTCTCCCAAATCCATCTGCCCTATTTGATAGTATGGGCACTTATAACTAGGTGTATATTTTGTCTTTAATGGATAATTACCAAAGGTAACAATAATAGCGTTTCCTGTTGATTCCTTGTTATTGAGCATCTGAAGCTCCGAAGGATAAATAAGTGGTCTCACCTGAGTCTGTGCTGAAAGGCTCATATCCCCTTCCTTAGCGCCAATATTTGATGAGGTGGATGTGGTCTTTACTGTCATATTTCCACAGAGCTTTGAGAATTCCTCACAGGTTCCAATATCGTTAGAACCGATAAACATCTTCATACCACAGTTGGACTTTACGATGTCCGCAACCTCATTTCCATATACGTTCGACAGCTGTGAATATGACTGAACCACCATATTGAACCAAATCTTTCGGCTTCGACCTACAGTAATCATCTTGTCAAACTTCTCGATTTTTGGCATATTACCAAACTCATCAAGAATGAAATATACATTTCTTGGAAGGGATAAATCCTCCCTCGCTGAAGCCACCTTGATAAGCGCCTTGTACATGCATAGAATAAACACTGCTGCAAGACCATGTCTTGTATCCTTTTCATCAGGTATCTTCATAAACAGTGCAGTTGGCTTGTCTGCAAAGGATGCAGCATCCACATCTGTAGCACTTGTCAAACCGCAAAGTCCACGGTCGTTAAACATATTCAGCTTGTCGAAGGTAATGGACATATAGCTGGACATTGTTTGTTCCGCTGCTGAAAGAACCTGACGCGAAAGTGTATAGGCCTGTGACAGAGAGCTTCGGCCTTCGAAGTAATCCTTCAAGGTAGCAAAATTGTTTTCTGAATTTGTCAGTGCTTTGTTTACATTGAAGAAGTTGAACTTTTCCTTGGTCATTCCAAGTCGATCATCCTCGGAGTCCTCAAGCATGGCAAGACAGGTTGCCATAATGATTGAGCGAGCTCCCTTCTCCCACAAAGGGTCCTTCGGATTTTCCACTGGAACGATTACTGATATCAGGTCGTTCAAATCCTCGTACATTTCATCATAAATCTTCTGACGTGTTACCATCACGTCATCCAGGCAATGAGATGGATCTGCGTAGGCATTTCCATGCCACTCTACCCAAAACTCCCCAGGTTCTGCAAGACCATCAAGCTGCTTCAAATCAGGATAGTCTGACATATCATCCCTGTGGGCAACAACGCCTTCTCCAGCCTTAACATAATCCTGATACATATCGTAGATATCACCTAAAGGATTCCAGCGACTGGAAGAATAGGTATCTCTCAGGTCAAGAAGCAAAACCTCATAGCCCCTGTCCTTTAAGAATTGTGAATGAAGGGAGAAAAGCTCACCCTTCGGATCGGTCATAATCATTGAAGAGCCACAGTTGGTGGCTGCCAAAAGTTGAATCATTGGGTTGATGAATGTTGTGGTTTTACCACTACCAGTTGCACCAATAATTAAAGAATGGGCTCCAGATAAAAAATTCACCTGAAGATGATTTTTCTTATCCAGAACCGCACGCACTGGAATTCCATCCTTTTTCACACTTTGCAGAGAATTATAATCTGCCCCTGGAAAATAGGAATCCCTCTCTTTATCTGTCAGGAAACGGCTGTTTTCCAAGGAGCCTCGTACTACTTCTGCCTGACCATCCTTTCCAAGCAAATCCTTATTGCTTTTAAATAGCCTATTCATATTATTTCCCGATAGGAGATAGACTATTGCGCCGATAATATCAGCCAAGGCTCCTATGACCCAGGTCTTGGAATCCAAAAGGTACATTACATTCACTTGAAAACCGTTTCCACTTTTGAAATTCCTCAAGCTGTTGATATAATCGCCAAAGATACGAAGGCCGAAGCCCACCGCTCCTGCAAAGAAAATACAGAGCAGGATTGTACTTAGGACTCTTTTGAAATTAATTCGACCAATAATTCCCTTAAAGAAATCTTTCATAACTCTAATTTTTTGAAGTCAATCAAACCTTGTGAAATAAATGTATTTTTCCAATCCTGATTAGGATTGTTTATACTACTTTCATCACCTGCCACAAAGACTGCAGGTGTATTTTTCAAAGTAGTTGGCCAATCAATAATTGTGATGCCACCATATACATCATTCCCCTGATTTATGTAGGCTAAATCAAGCAAGCTCTCGGTGTTACCAGACATCAATCTTGAATTGTTGTCACTTAGCTGCTGAACAAATGTGCCCCAATCTGGCTGCCACAGACAAGAGTAGATACGACCATTTCCACGATTTTCAATTACTGAAGCATCCCCTAGTCCAAGAGTGCCACAGCAGAGTAAGCCATAATTGATAAGTGTTGAACTGTTATCCAGCCAAAATGGTGCAGTCCTTTTCACATTGTCAGAAGCAAGAGCAATATTCATACCTGTATATAAAGCTCCACCTTCCTCAATGATAATGTCGCCACCATTGCATTTAAGAGCGCCGCATCCCAGGGAGGTATCTGCTCCCTGTAGGAATGGATAAATGGCTCCGCCCTTTTGAATAACTATAGTTCCACCATTGTTAATAATGGTTCCGTTGTTAATAAACTCACCGCTTATAGAAAGAATACCGCCCTTTTCAATTGTGACGGTATTTCCAGCTGGGTTAATTACACCGTTTTGGCTTTCTTCACTTCCAGCTGTATCCACATAGTTGCTAGGCGAAATGGAAAGCAACTGCCCAGCGCCTACAGTGAGATTTCCATTTATAGAAGAAAATCTAAGCTTTTTTCCAATAAACCACTTGTATAAATTCCAATCCTTATCGTCTGAACGAACATGGGCAAATCGCTTGCCCTCGCCTACTGTAAGGGTAGGATCATGCTCATGCTTCTTTTGATAGAAAACTCTGAAAACATCTCCAACCTTACTACTTTGAGAAGCAAAGGACCATTCAGCCTTATACTCCGTTGCATGAAATTTGATAGCACTGTTAGAACCTTCACCCCAAGGCTCCATAATATAATCATAATCAGCAGGGGCATTCTCGCTTTTTGACATTTTCATGTGGTAAACAGGTGCATCATAGTCGTCTTCACCTTCATTTTTTTTGTCACGACCACCATATTTCACATAGAGGCAGTCCCTGTCATCATCTGTGTAAAAGGTGTTTTTATCTGTTTGAACCTGAGGGTCACTGTTTACATCAATCCCCTCCGCTCTATCTGTTAATCTAAGATAATAGGTTTCTTTTTCAAGAATCCATTCCTTATCTTTAAAGTCTTTTTTATAGACAGCATCATTATTTGTAAATCGATGGGTCACCCCTGGCACTGGGTCCGCCTCTGGTCCTTGCCAGATATCATCAGGTGCCAAAGCGCCAATGTAACCATCATCAATAGTCATATCATCTCTGGTCCAAACCAGCATAGTTAAATGCCATTCATCATCAGTAGGATAGTCATTGCGATATACCCTATCCCAGCGGTAAAAAACCACTTCACCAAAGGCATCGTTTAGTAACTGAGCACCTTCCTGGCTCACGCCTTCATCTGTACTGTCAGTATCAGCTGGGACTTCAGCTTCTATCGGCTCCTCATTTTCTGCTGCATTTACAGGCATAGCTATTCCCAATGAAGCTACAGTTATGAACGCTATTAACTTTTGGGAAAGCCGCCTTAATACCATCCTACTTCTCCTATTCCAATTATGAGTTCGCCTTCATCCATTCTGTAAGTATAGGTGTAGCTATTCTAAGCGCCACGATTAAAACGAAGATTAGTACAAATCCAACAATTGCGCCCTTCAAGTGCTGCTTTGCTTTTTCTCTATCCTGTGGTTCCTCTGCTCTGGCATATTTCACACCAAGTAATACGCAATAAAGTGCACCTACAGAAGCAACCAGAGGAATGGCTGCTGTTAGTATAGAATTAATAAGCTTAATGATTGGCTCAGTTACACTGCTAAGATCAACATTTCCTTGTTCTGTACTTGCAATTGCAGGCAAAGTTGTCACAACATCTGTCACTGTATTCATTGCAGTTTCAGCCACTGGCTCTACAACCTCAATCACTTTTTCTCCTACCGCTTCAACTGTCTCTGCTGCTGCAGCGAAAATATTTAATCCGATAATACTCATAATCTTGGCCCTCCTGTTTCCTTATTTGTTACCTTTTGCTGCGGTTCTCTCTCTGGCTTTTTCTCTTCTGGAGATTTCGCACTCATTTGGGTCCGCTTTTCCTCTAATGCATTGACTGTATCAATCATCTTCTGTACGGTTTTTTCAGGTGCCCGGGGAATGCATTCCCCTAATAGTTCTAACACCTTTTCAATTCTCTGATCATCCATCTACATCCCTCTTACTTATGAAAGGTACTCTTTTAATTCAATTCTTCCTCGTCGCAATTCGGATTTTATAGTATTCTCCGGTCGTTGAAGCATGGCTGCTATTTCCTTGGTGTTTAAACCGTTGATATAATAAAGTTCTACCACTTCTCTTCGTTCTTCTTTAAGCTTCTTTAGGGCATTTCGAACATCCATTATTTCTTCTTGCGAAATATCAGTACCTGAAAAAGTTACAGCCATCAGAGATTCATCGAATAAATCGTCATCTTTGCTCGTATCATATTTTCTTTTGATGAGAAAGTCCTTAGCGGAGTTGATGGTCACTCTTAGCAACCACGCTTTCCTGTGTTCTTCGCTTTCAAACTCTCTTTCTCTGCGAAAATACCTGTAGAACACATCAGCATATACATCATCTGCGTCTGTACGATTCATCACATACCTCATTGCGACTCCATATACCATATCGCTATATGTTCGTACTAGCTGTTCTCCATTCATAAGTAAAACCTTTCCACTCTTCAAAGGGGTGCAAATTTTAGAAAAATTTTTTCTAAATTTTTGTTTTCTACTGGTGCTATTGCCACACTTGTCTATAAATAGACAGACAATTCCAACTTTATGACTTCATAATATGAAACTAGATGTAAAAACGCAATAAAGTACACACTTTTATAACATTTGACGCAAAATAATCACCTTTAGGACACAAAAAAAACATCCCTTCCAGTTTTTCTCTGGTCGGGATGGTTGTATCAGTTAATTCTATTTTTGATTAATCTGTTGCTTTGACTGATTTGGATTCTTTATCTCGTTATGATTTGCCTCTGCTTCATTTTGCTTCTTTATATTATAATCCTGCTTAATCTGGTCACGAGACTTCTCCAAACCATATTCCTTTCCTTTATGTTGCATATAGGAGCCATACATCAAATCACTAGCGTTCTTTCCTAATAAATCATCTTTGATTCTATCAATTGCTTTTTCAAACGCAGGGTCTTTTATGATGTTTTCAACTTGATTTTTCATAGTTTTATAATCCAATAATCCCCTTACATCAAGTTCTGGTTTATTCTCCCAATTTTTTCTTATCATTTGAAGATATAGGATTTCTGCCAACTGTTGCTTCCTATCTGGAGCATCAGGAGTATGCACTTCTTTTTCCACAGCTGCTATCATGTCTTCTGGTGTCTTATCCTTGGTAGACTCAAGGTTATATGTTCTAATAGTTTCTCCAATTGCATCTGCCGTGGCATCTGTTAGCTTGGATACATTTATTCTTTTTGTTTCGATAGCATTTGGGGTTTTTCCACCTAAGGCATTCGTTTTGTAGTCGAGATATTTAGAAGCCATTTGCTGCGTATATTTTCGCATGTTAGTAAGCTTTCCAATAAACTCATCAACCCCTACCTGCGCATCCCTGTATTGCTCATGAGTGTAACGCTCAAAGGATAACAAATCTTCAACTGATGCTTTTAAATCTTTAAACTGCCTAGAAGATCTCATAAGCATCGGGTCAGCATCATTGATAGACTTAAGTAGACTTTCCGCAAAAACATCAATACGATTAAACATTCCGTCAGGACCTATAGCCTCGTAGCCAAAGTCAGTCTTCTTGACGTCCATTTCATCCATCAATTCTTTACCCCTTTCGGGGTTTACAATTTTGATGATGTCTATAGCTGCTCCTACTTTTTTTGCCGTTTTTTCATCCCAGTCATGATCAGGATATTCTTCACTGGCTTTATCTAAAAGCTTCTGAGCATTTTCCGCAATCCTCTTTTTTCTGTCCTGGAATTGCTGGCTTGCTATAATAGCGGTTTCCCCGTCTAATTCTTTCTTACCTCTTTCGATATACTTAATTATATCTGCCAGTGCTTGGTCTTTTACTTTTTTACCATAAAAATCTTTCAGCCTCTCGCCTGCTGCAATAAGCTGCTCTCTTTCCATCAGTTCTGATCCATGCTGTGCCATGCTATTAGCTATCTTTTGTATATTGTCATTAGTTAATTTTCCCTCTTTTTTCTTCTTGGTCATTTCTTTTTCTAACGTAGAAATCCAAGCCATGGCCTTTTCCTGAGAGCTATAATACTCTTCAACTGGTGGTAATTTAAACTCATATTTTTTCTCTACAGTTTTATATTGTTTTGTCTTAGAATCATATTGTTTTTCTTTAACATAAATAGCATCTAGTGCTCTTTCAATTCCTTTCAAATAAACCTGGCGTTCCTCCCAGGAGTATTCTTCATTTTGAATAGTTTTCTTTATCTTTTCCCATTCCTCAAGCTTCTGTGCCTGATTTGATTGAGGAACATGATTGTCATTATCTAAAAGATTTCCAAATTCTTCTAAAGCACTATCACTATCGTTTAAATCGTTTGAATCAGAGTATATACTACTATTATTCTCTTCTAGTTCCTGCTTAAATTCATCCATATCAAAACCTCCTTATGATAGAAATTACGTTGACACTAATTATTAGCTTATTTGTGGTGCCCGATTATTTACCATTTGGTGCTGTTGACGTGGCAGATTCTGTCTTTGGTTCTGTTTCTGTTGATCAGCGCGAGTTCTAGTCTCCAGATATAATGTATAGATTTCCTTCTGGGCATCTGATCCTTGTTTCTCAATTGGCAGCTTATCGGCTGCAGCCTTGAAGGATGGATCCTTCAAAAAGTCCTCTACACCAGCAGTCATTTTGTCATAATCTAATAAAACCTCCAAAACCTCTTTTTCTTGATTGGCCTCATAGACTTTTTTTAATGATTCAAGATAGAGCATTTCCGCCAGCTTACGATCCGTAACATTTCCAGATTGAACTCTATTTTCTAGAACTGAAATTGCATTGGCTGGTCCATCAACCATGGCCGCTTCCACAGTATAATTATGTATTTCTTTTAGAATTGTGTTCGCCATCTGCTTAGAATCAACCGCTGCGTTAATTCTACTTTGCTCAGTTTTGTTCGGCCTCTTGTTACCTAATGAATTGAGTTTGTAGTCCGTATATGCGTCAGAGGATGCATCTACCGCTTTTGCCAAATCTATCAGCTCCCGCATATCTGTTTCTGATAAATAGTCACCTTCCCTATTGTCATTTATCTCTTTAAATCGTTCATTAAGTTTTTCAGTTGCAGCGCGTAAATTTTTATACTGTTTAGATGAAATCAAAAGGGTTGGATCTGCATCTTTTACCGTTTTATAAGCCCGCTCGCTACTTTGTTTTATGATATTCCTATATTTACTGTCTATTTTATTTTTTTCATTTTCTGCAGCCTCATCAGCCGCTTGTAGACGATTTTGAATGTCTGTAGTATGAATTGTTTCTAGCTTTGAATCAGCTATAATGGCCAAATAATCTGTTAATTCCAAAGCATTTTTGATTTTAGATGGGTCGCCGGTCTTAATATTATTATAAGCAATCTTACCTAAAGCCTTAAGCCAATCAAGAGCCTTTTCTTCAGATTCTAAATATTTATCAACAAGTGGAAGTGAGCTAGTATTGACTTTTGAACTTGAAACTATTTTATGTAATGATTGTAAGAGTTTCTTTCGTTCCTCCCAAGAATAGCTTTTATCCTCAATTACAGTCTTAACCTTATTAAGATCCCATTCGCTTTTTTTATAGTTTTCAGCAATATGTGTGAATTTCTTAACCTTTTTTGAAAGAGGATCAAATACATAATCATCGTCTTGTTGAATTTTGAGAAGGAATTCATCCATTTTCCCTAGAAAAGCTTCTTTTCCCTTTTGACTAGTTAAGTCTTCTTCTGTAATATCTGCAATATTTAATTTAGGAAGCTCCTTATCTGTGGCTTCAAGTTTTTTTCCTAATGATTTAACCATCTGTATAGTTCTTTGCCACATTTTTTCTTTCTTGGTATCTCCAGATAATGTCACAAACTGGTTGTCTGCAGCATTCGAGATAACATCTATATATGCAGAAATCTGATCCAGCAGACCTTGACGTTCTTCATCGTTACTTCCTGCCGCTACTACATACCTAGACTCTTCCGCCTGATTTCCTTGGATTTCCTGATTATAGTTTTCATTAATATTCATTTCATTAACGTCTGACATAGGAACCTCCTTATAGCCTGGTTTATAATTAACACCCTATAAGTTCGAATTCGGTTGCAAAAATTTTGATATTTATCTTAATATCTCATCAATTGTAGACACGGTACTAAAGCTTCCAGAGTGATTCGAGATGATTTCCTTCATCATTGGAAGTTCAAAATAACTGATATAGCATATCAACGTGTTGTTCTCACCTGCTATCGCTCCTCTTGAATCCATAATGGTGCATGTCTTATTCAAGCGCCTCTTTATGTCACCAATCAATCCATCTGGGTCCTGGGTGATAATGGTAACCTGCTTGATTGACTCAAAGTGGTCAGTGTAATGATCAATTACAGCAGTTGCCACCACATAAACCAATAAACTCAATAGCGCCGCAGTCACATCTATAACTGCAAAGACTGTAAGGTAAACCAAGGCATTAAATATAAGCAAGATTGGGGTCATACTATAGTTGCGCCCCGTCTTATCCGAAAGTTTCTTAACTACAATATTAGCTAGTATCTCAGAGCCGTCTATACAGCCTCCATTTCGGAGAATGAGTGCAAGACCTGCCCCCAAAATCGCTCCGCCAAAGGCTACCGCCAGAAAATGCTCCGTATTTATTTCAAAGGGAATCTCCTCGAAGATGTCGAGGCCAACAATGTAAACAAAAGAACCCAGGGCAGCTTTCAAGGTAAACTTTCTCCCTAGAACCACTGCGCCTGCTATAATAAATGGGAAAAACACCAGGGCAACGCACATTGACAAGGGCAAGCCACTCAGTATGCTGATGATAATCGCCACACCTGCTGTGCCATAGTCTATGGCATCATTTGGCAGCAAAATTAACGCAACGGAAAAGCTTGCCATCACTGCTCCCAGTATAATGAATATGTAAGATAATACCCCTTGTGTCTTTTTCATCTACTCATCTCCTCATCGAAAAATCGATATACTACATTGATAACATATATGGCGGGTAAATGAAAGTCCTTTGATTGACAACATTATTCGAGATATTATGCCGGCACATCAAATGTTGGCATGGCATCAACAAGCTCCTGTAATGGCGACCAATTCATAGGGTCAAAATCATCATCCGAATTATCTTTAGAGAATGAATCTTCATCATTATTTGGTGAAGATTTTTTCTTTTCATTAGCTTCCTCAGAAGTTGCAGGAAGTTCTCCATAAGCATCAGAGTTTTTAAATTCTTTTGCCACCTCATTAAGTGCTGCTACGATGAATTCTTTATATGGATCTTTGTCAGATATTCCTGATATAGATTGCATAATTATATCATTAACCTCTTCTTTCGAATTGGCATGCTTTAATCGGCTGGCCATAGCTTCTGCCATTCTGCGAATTCGTACATATTGAAGATATAAGTCTGGATTGTGTTGTTTTAGATAAGATTCTTCTTTTTGGCTAAGCCTCTTACCACTTTTAATCTTTGCCATAATTCTAGTCATCATCTTTTCGTCATTTTGATCAGAATTATTCTTTGATTCTTCAATTTTATCTCTAATAGAAGCAGCAATTTCGCTTCCAAGCTTTTCTTTACTCTTTTCATCAGCTACAGATACATCAAATTTGATGGTATCCATTTTAATGTTTGTCTGTATCAATATATTGTTGTCCATAAGTTTCCAGCCCCTCTCATAATAAAAAGGTATCAATAGATATGCTCAATCCATTGATACCTACAAATCCCTTACCACAAAATGAATACTTTCTCTATTTGTATATCGGCAGATTATATTAATAATTCAGTATGACTCTCCGATATAATATACGAAGACTAGGCACAGGGACGTGCAAAAGAGTCTTCGCGTTTGGCACTTTTATACTCTTTATTTGTGGAAAGGAGTCCGCTATGAAGATTGAAAACAGCCATGTAAACATGGCATCTAGTCACAATTCTTATTCTTACACCCATGTAGAAGTTGCAACAATTGAAAGACGAGCCAGTTCAGACACACTTGGCGCCATTATGCAACTATCTGAAGAAGGGGAAAAATCCTACAAAGAAGCAATTAAACAATATGAAAAAGACGAAGAACAGGCCAGAAAAGATAGGCAGCAAAAGAATATGCAAAACTCCATGAAATTAATGGCTGAGCAAGAGAAAAAGGCTCGTGAAGCTAATGCAGGAAGGAGTCAGTGGGACTTTGAAGACCTGGAAATTAGCATTGTAAAAAAGATTCTTGCGGTACTAAATGGCGAGAAGCTTGATACAAAGCTAAAAGATCAACTGAATAAATGGCAACAAGGTTTTACTGGTAATTGCAATAACACCGATAGTGTTAATTTTAGTGTCAATGGCGTCGCTCAGAACACTTTAAATTTGGCATCTGCTGAATCCGTTACAAGGACGCAAGTGTGGCAAAAAATAACCGCTGCTGAAGGCACACATCTTGAATATGAGAATACCACTTTTGCAAGCCAGGGGATGGTTCAGACAGCTGATGGCAGAAGTCTTAACTTTAACGTTGAGGTTACTTTAGGAAGAAGTTTATCTCAAAAGATTAACTCTCTTACAAGTGAAACATATACAAGAATTCTCACAGACCCACTTGTAATAAATATGGATAGTAATATTACCTCTGTATCTGATCAGAAATTCAAATTTGACATTGACTCAGACGGAAAAGAGGATGAGATTTCCTTTGTCGGTAAAGGAAGTGGATTCCTAGCATTAGATAAAAATGGTGATGGAAAAATCAATGATGGTTCAGAATTATTTGGAACAAAATCAGGGGATGGCTTTAAAGACCTGGCGGAATACGATGAAGATCATAATGGTTGGATAGATGAAAACGATTCTATCTTTTCAAAGCTAAAAGTCTGGACCAAAGATGAAAATGGCAATGATAAGCTTCTTAATTTAAAAGAAGCCGATGTTGGTGCTATTTATTTAAACAGTGCTGAGACAGAGTTTTCATACAAGGACATGGCTGGCGAGACCAATGGTGTTCT
>JAEEGL013373107.1_pt1 | contig 13249 bp, 14 predicted proteins | sample 9134231 | NCBI WGS metagenome assembly JAEEGL01 (sample SAMN16246548, study PRJNA631951) | gut metagenome | biome: gut microbiome; feature: rumen; material: fiber-attached | host: Bos | place: Iran: Karaj | collected 2018-10 | reverse complement strand
TTTCTGTATTAGTAAGACCCTGATTATCTTCTGTACTAACTGCTTTGAAGTTACCTACATTACCTAAGCCAACATCAGACTTAGTTACATTATGAGGATTACCAGTTACAATCTGAGAGTGATCGTATGCAGTTTTACCTCTGTCACCTCTATAAGCAGTGGCTTCAGTCTCGCCTAATGCTAATGAAGCACTAATTTCTACATACTGAGATCCACTGTAACGATAAGTCTTATTAGTAGAGAGATCTACGTAAATCTTACTTACTTCTCCAGTGATAGGTACTGTATGTTCTGAATCTTCATAGAAAACGCCATTATATAAATAACCTTCTATGATCTCATCAATTGCAGAAGGAAGCTGGCTAGTAGGAATCTTACCTGCACTGTCAAGTGTAGCGACACCATTATTAGATCCTTTTTCAGTACTAGCAATAGCACCAACTTCAGTAGCAGTATAAGTAGGTTTAGTACTCTCTTTAGCCCATGCAGATACATCACTAGCAGGACGAGCATCACTAAGACGAGTATCGTCACCTTTTACAACTTCATTATTAGCAGCATCACCAGTAGTGGCTACATTCATAGCAGCTGCTGATCCTAAAGTAGGAGTACCAGTAAGACTTGAGTACTGACCATCAAAGTTAGATGTACCAGCACCAATATTATCTCTAGCATTCTGCTGTTCAGTACCAGTCAAACCCTGATTAGCTTCAGTACTAACTGCTTTGAAGTTACCTACATTACTTAATCCTACTTCATCTTTAGTATAAGTAGGTTTAGTAGATGCTTTTGCCCACTCTGATACATCAGATGCAGGACGAGCATCAGTAAGTCTAGTATCACTACCTAATACAACTTCTGTACTAGACGCATCACCAGATGCAGGAACATCTACAACAGCAGAAGTTCCTAATCCAATATTATCTCTAGCATTAGTTTTCTGCTGTTCACTTAATCCCTGATTAGCTTCTGTAGATACAGGCTCAAAAGGAAAAGGACCAGTACCACCTGAATTACCAGTAGCATCACTAACAAATACGATATCACAAATAAGAGTATTTGTAGGAGCAGTTTCAGCAGTAAATGTAATAGTATTATTTGAAGTATTGGAAGTAATCTTACAATCCTTTGCTTCCTGCTTAGATGCATCTGACCAGTATACAAGAGGATATGTATATGAATTAATTCTAGGATCAGAAATAGAAGCTGTAAGATTACTAAATGTAAGATTACGATTCCTGAGTACAAATATAACTTCATCAGTTATAGCACTAGGAACATTAGTAATCAGCCACTTAGTACCTTCCTTCTGAGCAGGTGTAAGATTGTTATAATTATCCCATGTGATTTCAGTAGGAGCATCTGAAATAAATGATACTTCATCTTCGGAATCATCAGCGGCATTAAGATATCCACCAAATCTTAAAGTATCTCTCTGGGTAAGAGCAGTTTCATCGGCATCTTCTATAATATGGCCGCTCCTATCGCTCGTTATTGTCTTCCATTCAGTATTTGTTGAATCATAATAGAATAATTTAAAAGTATCACTGGACATATACAGCTTAGGCAGTATTCCAGTAGTGAGGGCCTTGATTTCAGCCTCGGTCATTCCTTTAACGAAGTCAGTATATTCGATTCTAGAATTGGAACCAGTATCAAGGAATATTCTTCCCGTATCTGTAGTAAATCTAAGTTTACCTTCTACAAAATTTACTAAACTAGCTTCAGTACCTTTTGTAAGTATAGGAGAATAGGTATTTGCCATTTTAATAAATCCTCCTTGTTTATAGTTAAAAAACGAAATCGGGAGGGAGATTTCTCCCTCCCGAATCTTACTTATTCTTTATTACAGTGTTTCAGTAATAAATATTAATTAGAACTTATTATGAGAAGGTTCCCCATCCCCAAGCTGCATAAATGTTAGCAAGCTCATCACTATGATCAGCAACAGTATCTACAAGAGTAGAGCTATTAGCAGTCATATTCTGAAGGTTGTAGATATCAGTCTCAATTGCACCAAGATCTACATAAAGACCCTTTGCTCCAGCAGTAGTGCTAACCTTAAGAGCATTGGTGAATCCTGAAGCATCAGGACGAACAACAACGTCGGCAGTGAATACATGAGTGCTGGAATCAAGGCTCATGTCTACAGTATCGGTATCGCCACAGGTATAGGTGTCGATAAGAGCTGCAACATCGATCTTAATCTCAGTATTGGTTGATCCAGGAACTGAAGGATCGGGTACATTCAGATAGATGTAGATATATCCATCTTCATATCTGTTATTAGCAGTCGGATCAATGAACTCATCCTTTCCGAGAGTAACTACAAGGCTTCCACCTGAAGTATCAGTGAAGGTAAAGGTTCTATCAGATGCCTGATAGGTAGGAAGCTTAGCAAGTCCAGCAAGTGCTACATCATAAGTAGTATCGTCAGCATTGGTAACTTCGATAGTACCAATAACGGGAGTAGCAGGATCGCCAGTAGTCTTCTGTGCAATTGACTTAACGATTCCGTCAGTTCCAACTGCAGCTTCGATAGCATCCCAAACTGCCTTAGCAGTAGGAACATGATCATCATCAGAAGCTGCTCCAACAGTAGTAACGTTAGGAAGGCTAATTACTTCCCAAGCAGAACCAGTATAAGTCTCAACATTACCGTTCTTCTTATTGATATAGATCTTTCCTGCAATAGGAGAAGCAGGCCTTACATCAGTAGAAGTTGAAGGCCATACTACGATATCATCAGTGAAGTCAGTAACGGTTGAGGATGAGTTAGCACGATACAGTTTACCAGTATCAGTAATGAAATACAGTTTGCCTTCTACATAAGTACCAGCAAGAGCATCAAACTGAGCCTGAGTACCGGCTAAGAGAATAGGATTATAAGCGTTAGCCATAATATATATTCCTCCTTAAATTAATTAAATGGTAATATTTGATAAATAGAACATTTTATAGCATATTCTATGAATCATTATAAATATGTTTTTAACCATGCTCGGGTATATCTCCCCAAGTTGTGGTAACCTGCCACTCAAGATAATCTTCAACAGTAGCAGAAGGGCCACCAACCTCTTTCTTCCATACTTCAAAAGCAGAATCACCTTTTAAACTATCAATGAAATCCTGCTCAGTTCCAGTATGTCCAAGGTCAAGCCAAATTTCATAAGCTGATTTACCAACTAATGAATCAAGGAAATCTTGTACAGTACCAGTATGTCCTTCCTGTATCCAGATATCATAAGCAGAATCACCCTGGTCACCTTTAGGTCCAATAAGTGATACTAAGAAATCTGATAATGTTCCTTCATATCCAAAAGATAACCAGATTTCATAAGCTGATTTACCTGCAGGACCAACCAATGACTGTAAGAAGTCATCGATTGATCCTTCATTACCCTGATCGATCCAAATATCATAAGCAGATTTACCATCTTTAGGCTGTATATGATCTCCAATATAAGGAAGACTATTCCAAGGAGTCTTACCATCACCTAATTTAAGCTTATGAGTATCATATTCATAACCAGGCTGTCCTCTTAATAATACAGGATTCACATTAAAGAATGCTATACGGGTTCCTCTTTTCACTTGGAGTGGTCTATGTACTGACATAATTTATTACCTCCTCCAATTTGAAATTATTTAATTGATATAGAATCCCCAAACAGTGAAGCACCGTTTTCATCACCAAATTCAAACTTAGCATCTCTACTTACAGCAATCTTGTCTATTAATTCAGCAAGTTCAGCATGATTAGCAATAAGCTGTCCATTCTGAGTTCCTACATAGAAGATTACATCAGATTCGCCATTAACTTCGAATTTATCAATATGCTTGGTAACACCAGTAACGGTAGAGTCAGTAGAATCACCTGCAACAAAGAGATGAGTAACTTCACAATCTTTAAATATAGCCTTATCTACCTGATTAATATATCCTCTATTATTGGTCTGGAAGATATCAATCTTGGAATTCTTAACTTCTACAGAAGATCTATTGGTTCCACCATTTGATCCACCAGTGATAAGATATCCAAACTCACAACCATCTACATGACCTTCATTAAGATCATTATATGCTAAGCCACAGTTGCATCCAAGATAAACAAGAACAGCCTTAGAATTCTTAGCATTAAGGACATACTTCTTAGTTCTTCCCTTAGAAAGAGAATCACCAGTACCAGAATCCTTATTGGTTACAGAGCTGGGAGCCATCTGCCAGATAGATTCTCCTGCACCACTCCAGTTATAGGTAGAATTCTCGACGTTAAAAATAAACTCATCTGTAATTGAACCATAATAGCCACCTGTAACACCAAGTTTTCTATTATCAACGTTCTTAATTGTAACAACAGCTTTCTTTACATGAGCTACATTGTCGAGATTGTCAGAGAATGATCCTGCACGGATACCATCAATGGTATTAACTCCATCAATAGTAATAGAAGTAGAATCAAGATCTGTTCCATCGATAGAGCCACCAATAACCTGGCCAACACCTTCAAGATCAATTACTTTTCCGTAACCATCTTCTGCAACAGGCTTACCTTCATCATCAAGATGAATATAAACAGGAATACCATTACAGATGAGAGCCTTTAAAGCTGTGCAATACTTGGTATCATCAATGAAAGTATCTCTTCTAGTAACAAATACTGCTATAGGAGAGAATGAATCAACAGTACCATAGACGTAACCATCTACAATATGTGCATCTTCAATCTGATTCCAAGTTTCATTATCTGTATAATGCATTGATATTGCATTAACAGCAGTTGAAGGAACAGCAATGGGAGAAAGAAGAGTTTCAACTCCAGCTTCGCCAGTAACATCAAAAGTTCCAAGATAACTACCAACAGCTTCACGATCAGGAACCATTTCGGGTGTAATGATGGAATCTTCGGTACCAAGATTAGCTTCCATTTCTCTAATAACTTCAGCATCTTCAGGTGTGAAATCAAGAGAGAACTCGGAAGAAGATTCAGGATAATTCTTAGGAATAGTCAGTTCACCAAAACCAGGTAACTTCTGTAACCAGATTTTAGGGAGGAGGGCATCCTTATAAGGAAATCCTTCTATCATAATTATTACTCCTTTCGTAATATTATATTATATTTAATAAAACTGGATTAGAATTCTCCAGTCTCATCCTCAATAAGATCTTCATCATGATGCACATGAGGAACAGGCGGAGGTCCCATAGGAACAGTTCCTTCTTCCTGCTGAATATGTGAATCATTAACTCTAGTTCTAGGTTTAAACCAATGAATTCCATCCTGAGTATAGTATAAGAATCCATCAACAACTTTAATAGCCTGAACAGCAGTCTTATCTACAGGAGTTTCAACAACATTGGTAGTGTCATACTTCTTAATGATAGTGAAGTCAAGAATACCCATTACTGAGAATCTAACAGTAACAGACTGGAAATCGTCAGATCCATCAACTGTTAAGTACCATCCGTTGGGATCAGTACCAACTGCTGATATATTGATGATTCTACCATAAACTCTCTTACGAAGTCCATTAGAATTGTATTCAATATCAACAAGATCACCGATAGCTAAAATACCTTCTTTTTTCGAACCATCATCAAATCTGAGGGCTACTTTTATAGAAGATACCACAGAGCATTTAATATCTAATAGCATCTTTAAATCCTTCCTTTCTGAAAATTATTGTTACCATTACAGTAATAATTATATAAAAGTTCACAATAAAAATGGGGTAGCTGATTTCTCAGCTACCCCTTAATACGTTATGTAAAATAGTTTATTCTTTCATTAAGCATAAGAATATGTTTATCTGGCATATATAGCATAAAATTTGGTAACAAACTATCTCTAATATGCAATCTATATACATATTCCAAAGGCTCATCTGAAACTTGAAGAGATTCAATAGACTCAGTAAAGATATCTTTTATACTATCTTTAGTATATGAATATTCTCTACCATCATAAGAAATATTAATACGATTATTTTGATCTGCCAAAATTATCATTCCTTTCCCTAAGATTATTAATTACGTCCTTAATATTCTGTAGGAATTTTGTTGATACATCTTTAGCATTACCTTTATTAATCTCTGTAAAGATACAGTTATACATAAGGTAATACATATAAGCATGCTGATTAGGATTATTATTAGGATCATAACCAGCAGTCTGCTTACAGAATGCAATAAAGAATGCATCTACATCTATTTGATCATAATGATCAGGAGAATCTGTAGGAATAGGATTATCATCAGCATCTTTATTAAGATTTCTAAGTACTATAGGAGTAGCCATTTCTATTCCATAAATATTAAACTTAGAATTCTTATATTTCTGAAGGAAAGATCTATAAATCTTATCAGGTCTTTCAAGATCATACTTCTTGATCTTACAAGTCTTAGCATACTCTTTTAATGTATTAAGATTATATCCTTCATCTACATTATCAAGAATAAGAAGAAGCTTTGCTTTCTTTTCAGGATCTTCCATTGATTCAGCAGCTTCTCTATAATGCTTAGCTCTTTCTTCAGTATAACCAACAATAGATTCTGATATTTCTTTAGTTCCCTTATCAAAGATATCTTCAAGTTCTTTAGAAAAATCAGACTGAATTCTATTCAATCCAATATTAGAAATAAACTCATTGACGAGTTCTTCAGTAACCATATTTCTAAACTGATTACCATTAGGAGTATTAAGAGGAACCTGACCCTGTCTACAATATGAATTAATGAGTTCCTGAATCTTAGTAGGAAGAGCTTTATAAATATTAAACTCTTCTCCCTTCATCTTTCTATTAGTAACTTCAAGAAGCTGTCTAATAGTTTCATCATCATATTCAGTATCTTTAGAGATCTCTTTAAAGAGTGATTCAGAATTCTCTCCATTTACAATATACTTATCAAATTCTTCAGGAGTAAAAGGAGAATCATTAAGTTCGATATCAGAGTTCTTAACTCTTTCTATCATCTCTTCAAAAGTCTCTTCATCATCAATTGCATCTTTATCAACTTCTGCAACAGGAACATGCTCTCCAGTAACAGGATTAATAGATACCTGCATTAATTTAGTTTCTCCTTCTTCAGGTTCATGATCTTCTACACCATTATTAGAAGGAAGCTCTGCTGTAGATTCTGGATGCTGAACTGCATAATTTACTAAAGCGTCTGCTAAAGTTTCTACATCTTCCTGAGTAAGTTTAGTATTAGCTGCATTTCTAGCATCTTCTTCTTCAATAGCTTTTCTCTTTAAATTTTCTACCTGTTCAATCTCATTATTCTTATGAACCTGATTGGCAACTTTATAAATATCCATCTCAGGAGCTGCTGCAACAACATCTCCTTCTGCATTTTTAACAGATATATTCACGGTTTTCCTCTCCTTATAATTAGAATTCACCAATATTAACTTTTAACTGAGTTTCAGCTTGCAGTTTAAGTTTTACATTGGTGTAGATACCAGATGATGTAGCTTGATCTAATATATAAATAGCATAATGATTTCTATAAATAGAATTAGTATCATTAAATAATGATAATATTCTATCGGCCATATTTTGATCTAAGATATATCTAAGTATATCTTCAAATTTAATATCATAAGCTGCCATATTATATACGATCTTATTTACATTTTGATGAATAAGAATCCATTTAGGATCTATGTATTGTTTAGACTGATACATTGTATTGTCTTTGATTCTATATGCAGTAGGATCATTATTAAGCATATCTGTAATAGAATCTACATTCCTTACAATATAACTTGTAAAGAAATCAATCATATGATCAGTAAATCTAGATATAAATATATCATATAAGATTGATCCAATGCCATATAGTTCATTTATATCAAGAGAATCAATTTCTGGAGACATTTGCAACTGATAGAAATTGCAAATAGTAGAAATAATCTCTTTATAAGTTTCAGTTCTACAATCATCTATCTTATCTCTATAATCAGGAGCAGATAAATAAGTTACCTGAAACTGTCTTTCCAATGTATCTACCATATTAGGCATTGGAGTATTGAATGGTCTGAATCTCATTTTTAATGAATCACCGACCACATCAATTATATATTGAGATTCAAATCTACTAAGAATAGTACCAATAGCACTATCAGTATCAATTGAACCTATGTAACTCTGATACATTTTGAGTACCTCCCTTTATTTTACATTTTATTGGATATATACATTCACTAGTTCTTTCTACCAAATTGATTCTATATCCATTATAAACAAACGGCTTATCTAAATCCACTTTAATATTCTGAATTTCAAGTCGTTCTAATATAGCATTTTTCATCATATCATCAATATGGTAAATCATAATAGATTCTCCTTGAATAAACTCAAGTATTATACAATAGTTTCCCAAAATGTAAGAATTAACAAAATTGAGGCTTTGGATCTAGAGGAATTCTCCTCTAGATCCTCTGCTTACGATTATTATGTTTGGTTACAATTTTTTCTGACAAATAACCTCGGGCACCTATTCCCAATTCATTTATCATTATTATATTGTTTGAAAAATATTTTTCACACTTTATCCCACCAACTAGATAAATTACCAGCTAATCTAGAATGATTAGGATTTACTTCTCCAGTCTCTGGATCATACATCTCATCATAAGGAACATCAAAGTCATTATCATCATCATTAAATACAGCAGTTGGCAATTCTACAAAAGCTCCTGCTCTCTGATCGATAACCATTGATTCCTCTAGACTATAAGCTTCACAATAAGCTCTTCTTAATACAGTATCTCTCATCATTTCAGCAGCTAATTGATTCTGCTCATATTTTCTAGTCTCATCTTTAAACTGAGAAGCATTAATAAACTTAGAATTCTCTTCTACAAACTTTAATACCTGATCCATAGTAGATCCTTCTTCATAATTTACTAAAGTTTGAGGATCTATTCTTTCTACGGCTTCAATATTATCTTCAAGACTTAACTCATCTAATTCATGATCAGCATCAGTCTTGAGAGAATTCTTCATAATACCAAAGTTCTCTGCTAAGTTATGGCCATCATACCATACATATAATGCCATTAAGTATGAGAATACCTGGTCATCATGAGATTTGTCTGAGTGTTCTACTTTACCATTCTTCTTGGTAACCATACCAGACATTTCTTGATGAAGTATTGGAGCAATAAACTTATCTTTATGATACATTACCCTCTCAAAGAGTATCTCAATAAGTCTATTTCTTACAGCAGGAGTAGAATATAAGCAATATACTCTCATCTTCTGTTTCTGTTTAACCATCTGTATTCCATCAAATCTATCTTCAATAACTCTATCTTTAATTTCCCAATACAGATTTCTCTTTACAGAAGTCTTTTTAAGCATTCCAACAACAGATGAACCATAACCTCCATTAGTCTCTATGTTTACTATAGCATTATTCATATACTTAGTAACCAATTCATAGATAACCATAGCAAGATCATCGGCAGGAATAAAGTTACAGTTCATAGTAGCACCAACTTTAGTAGTTTTACTATCAATAACTGTAATGGCAGAAGCATCTTTATAAGTACAACCAGAAACGTCAACTCCAATTATAGGAGGATAGTTAGTATCAATATCATCATAGATATTCATCTGATACTGTCCAAATCTACCAAAGAATAACGTTCTGATAGGAACCTTAAGATATGACTTAATAAGATCAAGATCTTCAGTAGAGAAAGGACAATCAGTAGCAGTTTCAGCCCATTCAAGTAAAACTTCTCGTCTTATTGAAGGCCAATCGTTCATCATTTCCTTAACCATACGGTTAAAGTAATTCATATCTGAACCTAACTGCAGATAAGTATAAGATATTCTAAAGAAGTTATTATTAGGATTGGAATTCTTCAATCCAATTAACTTCTCATAACTATAATCATAGTATTCTTCTTTCCATTCAGTAGCATCATTTCTAACACTAAATGCAAATGCACCAGAATCAGTAAGAAGATCACCAGGAGTAGTAGTAAGTAATATACCATAAGGTGATCTGTTCTTAGCAGCATTAGAAGATGCAGTAGAGAACGCAGGAGTAGCAGCCATATATACATCTTTATTGAACGGCATGAAAGCAAACTCATCATAAAACTGCATAGGCTGAGTAGAACCTCTTCCCAGGTTATTAGCAGATTCTTTAGTTCTAGCTGAAGGGAATGTAGTAATCTTGTTATTATTAAAAGGATTCTGTATAGTAACAACAGTATTAGGAACTTTTAACTTCTTTCCTTCTGAATTTATAGCAGAATCAAACTGTAAGTAAGAAGGTAAAGCATCTCTAATATCTTTAAGCTGCTTTAAGTTCTTCTTAGAACCAGTATGATCTTTATGCATAAACATAATTTCAGAGTTGGTCGTTGCAAAGTTATAAACCCAAAGATATCTGCAAAGAGCTGCAACAGTTTTACCATGCTGTCGAGGCATCTCTACAAACATATTAAAGTTTACTTGGAATAAAAAGTTCATCGCTAAGTTACCACGATGTAATTTATACCTAGCACCTGCATTGACCTGTCCACCTTGGTCAGGTATTCTTACAACTTCTCTCAAGAAATACCAATAGTTGATTCTACACTCATTCATGATTCTTACTTTCATATACTGAGGTAGATTTGGATCTCTTGGATCTATACCTTTTAATCCTGCATCATATAATATCAGAAAGAAATCGTTATTCTGTATTCCTTTTGATTTTAAATAGTTATGCATATCTATAAAGGACTGATTAGTTGTCTCTTTATGGATATGAACCATAGTAGGAACTACCATATTTTGCAATACAGCCATATTATGATTTACCTCCTTCCTACTAATATAGTATTAGTATGTGAGCATAATTAGAAATAAATTCTCCCAAGAGCATAATACTCTTGGGAGATTATACATCATTTAAAAATATGCTTCACCACAAGTTTTATTCTCATTATAATGAGTATTGATCTTTTCTACTTCTTCATCTAATATACCATTAGATAAATTATGTTTTTCTATTAAGAAGTGATATCTTTTATCAAGTTCTTTAATCTGAAGATATTCATCTCTCATATGCTTCTGACCATTGTCTAATGATCTAGCAAATTCTATAATCTGCCATCTTATTCTAGAAATCTCATCTAATTCATTTGAAATAATAAGATTCTGAATAGTTTTTCCTTGATCTTCAGTTTGCTTTCTAACTTGATCTATCTCTCCTTTAAGTTCCAATTTAGTTTTCTCTACTTCTTCCGTGATTTCTACTTTCATAGTATTCATATCATCACGAATAGGGCCAAAGAATTTTTTACTAAGCCATTTAAGTGGATGTAATGGTATGGGAACTATTTCAAAGAATATACCAATGATAGCAAGTATACCTACTATGTGCTGCAGTATCCATGATATTATTTGACCAGCAGTAAGATCAGATATACCAGTACCAACAAGCACAAATATACTGCTTTCCATAGTATTTACCTTCCTTTCTCCCATACTATATTTAAAAACTCATATGGGCTATTTATATTATTGTTCTACTATCATAATTACATTAGGAATAATAAATAGAATAATTATATACTATATTGGTATAAAGGAGAAAGATATTATGATGAGTTATAAAGAAGCTATCAAATATGTAAATAAAACTTTTCCTGCTACAAAAGAAATAGTAGAACCTATGGATAAGATAACCAATGTAGTAAAAGATAACAGTAAGAAAGAAGATATACATAAACTATATTATCTTTATACTGAATTTAAGGAGATAGTAAATGACATATGATAAGAGAGATAATATGTATTATGATTGCTTAGGATTTACAATTATAAAATGGACTACAATAAAGGAGAATGAACAAGATGAAATGGATAAAGAACACTAAAGGTGATTATTTTAATATAGATGATATGAATATTATTGCATGGAAGAAAAATGGTAGTGCTATTGGTGCATCATTCGATTTAAAGTTTGAAAATAGTGTAGCAGGTACTCATATACTTTGTACATGTGATTCAGAAGAGAATAAACAGATAATTACTGAAAAGCTTGAAAAGTTTTTAAATAATGATGAACATCTTCTTGTACTTCCTAAGTTATAAAAAGAAACCCTCTAGGAGTAATCCTAGAGGGCATTTTATTTTTTATTAAAGTTAGGAATTTCAGTTATATATTATAGATCTGATATAGTAGATAGATAGTTAGAAATAAATATTAAGGAGGTAATAGTTAATGAAAATGACCAAGTTTGAATTAGCTATTTCTATGTTGCACCATAGAGAAGTTAATAAAATAACAGTCATGAAAATTAATGGTAAATATCATCTAGTTATTAGAAATGATATTTGTTACTTGATTATTATTTAACTTATACTGGTAACCAACAACCATAATCCTCTTTAAATTAATCTATACTATCTTCTACTATATCATTATAAAAGTGTATAAAATGCAGTAGGATTTTACTCCTACTGCATTTATTTTTTGTAAATTAGAAGCCTTCTTCATCATCACCAGAATACATATCGCTATTATCGCCATCTTCAGTACTAGGATTCTTTCTTGATTCGACATTAACTTTAGCTGTTTCAAACAGTCTATCATATTCATCATAACCAAGATAAGTACCGAGAGTATTTCTAAGATAAAGATTCTTGAATTCTTTATTAATAGCATCCTTATCTTCATTACTATCATCGACAGTACTATGAATATCAATGATCTTATCAGCAATAGATGATACATTATCGAATAACTGCTGAGAAGAATTAATAAGAAGATATACAGGAGGAGGCAATATTACAGGAATAAGATAATAATTCTCATCAAATTCATAATTATATATCTTAGTAAATATTCTTGAAATCCATTTCTGAGTAATAGCCTGTCTCATGAATACTGATCTTGCTATTCTACTATTAGACATAGAATATGATGTAGCAAAATCCTGATTGAAAGTAGCATTTACTAATTCCATAGGCATAATAGTATTAACTGCTGCTTCTTCCATCTTATCCATAAGATCAGTAGGAGTATCAATCTGCTGACCCTGAAGAGTATCAAACTGAATTGGAGGATCTCCACTAGGACCAAGAGGAATAATATAGTCATTATACTTACCGACAATATTGAGAATATTATTCATAGACTCAAGCTGTCTCATTCCCATATTACCCTTTTTGATCTGTGATACAACATTCATCATTGTTCTAGCTACATTAGTCTCCACATTCTGCTTTACATAATA
>JAEEGL016148516.1_pt1 | contig 13250 bp, 10 predicted proteins | sample 9134231 | NCBI WGS metagenome assembly JAEEGL01 (sample SAMN16246548, study PRJNA631951) | gut metagenome | biome: gut microbiome; feature: rumen; material: fiber-attached | host: Bos | place: Iran: Karaj | collected 2018-10 | reverse complement strand
GGACCCTGCCGGGCGGTCAGGCCCGGCAAGGCAAAAAGTCAGAATTACTGGATGTTGTAGAATCCGGCCTGATCGGTGTTCCAGTTCTCAACAGCAACCGTAGCGGTGAAGAGAATGGGCTTGGGACCGATGGTGATCGTGTAAACAACCGAGTGGTTCTTCTCCCAGTCGATATCGGCAGCGGTGCTACCTCCGTCGGTGGTAACGCAGTCGTCAAGGTAGATGGTCCTGGTGTTGGTAGTGGTCACACCATTGGTGATGGTCTCCCAGGTGATGACAACCTTCTGCGCGTTGGTGGCATCGGTGTTGGCAACCATAGTCTGGGGAACCATAAGGAAGATGTCCTCAGGATTTACAGTGGTCACATCCTTGTTGAGGGTAACCTTGTTGCTGCTGCTTACGTCTGCACCTGCAACATAAACGTCGAATATCTTGGCGGTGCTTTCCTTGGCCTGTGCGCTCCAAACGGTGCTGGTGGCAGTGCCGTTGAAAGAGCTGGTCAGAGTACCAGTGGTCTTCACGTTCTCGAGCTTCACCTCGGTGAGCTTGATAACGGTGTTGGGATCGCAGTCGTCAAGAACATTGTCGTTGTCGCTATCGTAGTCGATCGCCCTCTTGAACTTGAACTGAACCTTGGTGAGCATATGCTTGAAGGTCAGAGCTACGGTTCCGTTGGTGCCGCTGTTGGTGGCATCGTAAACCTGATCCTTTACAACGTCGGCGACCATAAAGTCAACCTGGTCGGCGGCAGCTGCCTCGGCGGTGAAGGTGAATGCACCAAGTCCGTCAGGAGCGCTGATCGTGCCGGCATTTGAAGGATAGTAAGCGTAGAAGCTCAGGTAGTCGGGCGTGTCACCGCTCGGCCAGTAACGATATCCGTCAGGATAGGCATTCTTGCTTCCGTCGCTGTTTCCGTCGGTCTTGTAGGTAACAGTGTACCAGGCAGGTGCGGAAGCGGCAAAGAACTTGGTTCCGTTGCTACCGGTGAAGGATGTTCCGTTGGCGGTTGACCAACCGTAAACATCAAAGTCAGCGTTGGCAATCAGAGTGGTGCTTGTCGCATAGTTGTCTGCGTCAGCCCTAGTGATGGCCTTGGGAGAGTAGTTGGAGAAAGCGATGATTGCATCCTCGTTCTCAACAACCTTGTAGGTGTCAACCTTTGCGCAAGAGGCAAGGGTCAGAGCAGCAATAGCTGCGAGTGCAAAATACTTTTTCATAATGTTTTGATTTGAATGATTAATAATTTGTAACATATCTTTTGTTTCAATTTCTTATCAAATAACAATATCGGTTTCTACTTCTTCTTCCCAATCTTCAACTCCCGCAACAAATCCGCCGCCACTGGAAGGCTTCACATCCGGCAGGATGATGGAAGGATCATCAGCGCTACCGAAGACCACCCTGTAGAGGTTGCGGTAACCCCTGTTGGCGGGGAGAACCTGGATCTTGTCGCCGATGCTGAACACATAGTCAGCCTGCGTAGAATTGTCTATAAGCAGGGTGGACACGTTCAGCGAAGAGTCGCGGACTGCCGAAGGCACTTCGCCGTTAGGCAGGCCGAAGGTGGTGATAATACCGTCGATGTGGCCAATGCGCTCGGGAACCTTGTCCATAGTGAGCGTCCAGTTGCTGATTATCTGGATGGCCCTGTCGGACGCGGTGGTTCCCTGGGTGAGCTCGAAGGTACGCGCCATACCGCTCATCGAAGCGCGTACGCTCTTGAGCACGTCGGCATTGCCGGCATATATCGATACCCACAGCTGCGAAACGATATCCTGCGGGTAAATAGGGATTCTGATGGTGTAGTACTCAACCCTCTCCTCGTACCAGGTCTCTTCTGCACTCTTGGTGTAGTCGGAGCCCTTGGTCTTGCTCTTCGTGCGCGCAGCGCGGAGACTCTTGAGGGTGGTGTAGTAGTACTGGTAGTCTTCGGTCATCTTGGTAGTGATCTCGAAGTCCTCGGAAACACCGGCACAGAGTATTTCAGGGTTCTCCACAACCACATCGTCTTCAGATTTTGTAACCCAGGAAGCACTGTTCTCGCGCAGAGTGGTGGCCGCTTCGGTGAAGGAGGTCATATTTTCGAACTGCATTCTCCAGTATTCCTCAGGACTCTGGCTGATCATAAACATCTTGTACTGACCAACCGGCAGCTGCACCTCGCAGGAGTCGACGTTTGCAGTAGTCATACTGCTGTAGAACTTGCCGTCGCGGAAGAAGTACATTGTAACACCGCTGGGAGCCTCTCCGGAAGGATATGCTTCAACCTTCCAGATGAACTTTATGATTACGCGCGCGGTGGAACGGTAGATGTTCTCGAGCGGACGGCGTTCGCATCCGAACACTGCCACCAGCATAAGCATCAAGGCCAAAAAGACATTCCTTCTCCTTCTCATCGCTCAGCCCTCCTGTCTATTTTGTTGAAAATGTACTTCAGGCTCACTCCGGCCTTGGTCGGACCGAACCACATCAGCTTGCCGTGATGCTGGTAGATGAGGTGGGTATCGGTGGAGTCGCCTTCGTAGTAGCGGAAGTGAGTGCCCATCCAGCCGGCGCCGATGAAAGCGTCCAGTCTCCAGGCACTTCCGAGCTTCCAGGCGTAGCCGTATTCGACGCCTACCGTCTGGAATTCACCCTGCCAACCCTTGTGGCTGGGTTCAATATCATAGTATCCAGCTCCGAGGTCTATGCCCACGAAGTGTCCGGAAAGGATATCCATCGGATCATCGGCATTGTGGCGGGAGAGCCACTTGCGGCTGCCGATATCCCATTTAAGTATCTCCCACGCGCGGTCGTTGCCCTTGCTGACCCACCAGGGGAAGGTGTACTCGATGTAAGTGCTCCAGTCGCTGCGAATAGGAAGTTCAGCGCAGATGTTCGGAGTCCAGCGGAATCCGTCGGTGACGCCGAGCAGGTCGTAAGCCACATTTGTAGAGACAGCGATGATCGGACGGCGGATCTCCGGCATTTCGAGCTGCTCGAGCGCAAGCACGGAGGCCTCGTCTACTGCAAGGGTGGTATCGTTAACCGCGATCTGCTCATCCTCGACCTTGATGTCCGAGCGTACGGGAGCGTCGGGGATGGGCGGAGCGGGTTTCTCCTTGAATTTTGCGGAGAATTTTGCAAAGCGAGTCCCCGGGAGAATGTCCTCGAAGAGGTGATTCCATTCGGGCATCTTACGAATCCTGGCTTCCTTTACGTCGGGATCAGCATTGGAAACGATGATTGAGAGAATTTCGCTGCGCGACTCTTCAGTCAGCACAGGATCAGCCTCAACGGCTTTGCGGAAATCCTCCCAGGCCTCGCCGGCAGAGTAGAAGTTTATCTTTCCCTCAAGGTCCGGATAAACTGTAGTAATATAGTTACGAAGGGCCTCGCCGCGTTTGCGAGCGTAACGCTCGTTCACCTCAACGGGTCCGTCTAAAGAAGTAAAGCCCTGTATATCAATCGATTCGATCTCTTCGGGATCGCGACCGTCCAGAATGGCGCGCACAGCTTCAAGAGCCTGGGCGTTGGCGTGGTAGTCGTTCTCGATGTCGGTGCTGCGAAGGCGGTAGAAGACCTTCGGCTCGTTCGCATCACTCGCTGCGGTAGATCCCTTCGCTTCGCTCGGGATGACAGTAGCGGTGGTGTCTGCAGCAGGGGCGACGGCAGAAGTGCTGTCAGCTACGTTATATGCGATGGAGACTTTTGCGTAACGGGTTTCCGGAAGAAGATCTTCAGAAATATGTTCCCATTCGGGCAAATTGCGTAAACTGGCTTCCTTTGCGCTTGCGTCCGCATCGGAATCAATAATGGAAAGGATTGCGTTGCGAGAATCGTCCGTCAGGACAGGATCATTCTCAACAACCTTGCGGAGATCTTCCCAAGCCAGGCCTTCAGAACGGAAGTTGATCTTATCGCCGAGTTCCGGATAAACCGACTTTATATAGTCGCGGATGGATTCTGCGCGCTTGAGCGCGTAGGCTTCGTTCACGTCGGAAGCTTCATCGAAGGAAATGAAGCCCTGGATATCAATTGACTCTATCTCGTCGGCGTTACGGCCGCCAAGAAGAGACTTTATAGCCTCCAGAATCCTGTCATTGTTATGATAGTCATTCTCGATTTCCGTGCTGCGGTTGCGATAGAATATCTTCAGACCGGTAGCAGAACCTTCACCTTCTTTGTTAATAGAGGTAGCGGTGGTATCAGTGACTTTGGCGACAGAGACCTTTGCGTAACGGGTTTCCGGAAGAAGATCTTCAGAAATATGCTCCCATTCGGGCAAATTGCGTAAACCGGCTTCCTTCGCACTTGCATCAGCATCGGAATCAATAATGGAAAGGATTGCGTTGCGAGAATCGTCCGTCAGGACAGGATCATTCTCAACAACGTTGCGGAAATCTTCCCAATCCAGGCCTTCGGAACGGAGGTTGATCTTATCGCCGAGTTCCGGATAGACCGACTTTATATAGTCGCAGATGGACTCTGCGCGCTTGAGCGCGTAGGTTTCGTTCACGTCGGAGGCCTCATCGAAGGAAATAAAGCCCAGTATGTCGATTGACTCTATCTCGCTGGGGTCAAGGCCGTCCAGAAGAGAACGTATAGCCTCAAGGTTGCGATCATTATTATGGTAGTCATTCTCGATTTCCGTGCTGCGGTTGCGATAAAACACCTTCAGTCCGGTAGCATCGCTCGCTTCGCTAGATCCCTTCGCTTCGCTCGGGATGACAGGGGCGGCGGTATCGGCAGCAGAGGCAGCAGCAGTGCCGTCAGCGGGGACGGTAAGGCTCAGTTCGGCGTAGCGGAGTTTACGGAAGTACTTGGAGTACAGGTACTTGTAAACGGTGGTGTTGTTCAGCTTGCGCTCTTTAACATCGGGATCGTCGGAAGAATCGACTATCGCGAGAACGGTGTTGCGGCTCGCATCGGAGAGTTTGGGATCGCTCTCGACGAAATCGCGGAACTGCGCCCAGGACTCACCGCCGGAAGTGACGCTCACACGGCCCTCGAGGGCGGGGTACTTGCTGATGATGTACTTGCGAAGGGCCTCGGCACGGCGGGTAGCAAGAGCGAAGTTGTAAGCATAGACACCTTCCGGGGAAGAGTAGGAGATGATCTCGATGGTCTTGGAAGGATCGGCGCTTACAATTGCGGCCGCACTGTCTATAGCGCTGATATTGAGAGCGTTCTCAAGGTAGTCGGAGCGAAGGACGGCGTTATCGAACGTGTAGTGTACGCGGGGGTTAGTGACGCGCGCGTAAGAAAAAAGGCTTACAAGGCTCAGCAACGCCACGAGGACGAGCCTGAGGCCCGCCTTGTGAGCAAAGTTGTTGATTATGTAAGTCAAACCAAACATTCAATTAAACTAACTTCCGATACAAGATGCAGACTAACCGCAAAACGTTGTATCAAAACGCGGAAATAGTTAAAAAAGCAAAATTTCCCCAAAGGGTAAATACACTTGTTCATCGTTTCCGGCAGCAAAGTTATGATAAAAAAATTTATTATCCAAAAAAAATTATTGTTTTTTTATAAATTTTTGCAAAAAAGTAAATTTATTTATGCCCCCCCCCATATAAGAACCCCACGGCGCCTATAATAGGTATTATATTATTATATATGGGTGAAGAGAGCGAACATAACGCCACCCTTAGGGGCAATCGCCGTTTCATTAACGTGTAAGCGGAAAATATGCGATTTCAAAATAATTGAAGTTTTTGAAATTAGTTTTGGATTTATCAATTATTTACCTATATTTGCAGTGTTATCCTTACGGTGCACGCAGCTAATAACGTTATTTATGGCCCTGACACTTATCATATTCTTACCTGTTGCGGTATGCCTTTTCTGGCTTGTGATGCACTCCGTGGTGGCATCCAAGACAGAGACATTCCCCGAAATGCTGTTGCTGTGCATAGCCTGCGGCATTTACCTGTTTTCGGACGCTTGCCACGCCAGCCTGGTGAAAGGCAGCGATCTGGATACCTGGTCGCTTATAATAGCACTGTTTGCGGGCCCCTCCATCATTCCCCTGATCATTATGTACCTGGAGAAATTGGTGCACAATAGGAAACGTCATTTTCTGACGCTGCTCTGGGTTATGGTGCCCACAATGCTGTTCACCGGGGGAATACTGTTGCACTTCCTGAAATTCGACGATAGGGTTAACAATGCCTTCGAGCTGATCGTGGGGCCGGTTTTCCATATGCTTCTCGCTGTGGAACTGGTCATTTTCGTCATATACGCCCTCACACTGCTTACCTACAGGAGGGTTCTTACAGGAAACCTCTTCTCGATGGTCTTCAAGGGCAAACCCATCAGCCTCGCACGCCTGCAGATAACCGTTATACTCGCCCCTCTCGCGGTAATGGTTGCGCGAATCATCATTTCGGATAACCTCTACACCGCCAAACCCTGGGCAGCCGTTCTTTCGTCGCTGATAATATCAGTATCGCTGTTCACCTTCGCCCTGAACGCCCTCTTGGGTATGAAAGCCAGGGTAACGAGGCGCGACATCCACTATCTCACGCGTTTTAATTACAACTGGAAGGACAAGGCTGCAACGGAGAAATCGATGATAGACGATATTCTGGACGGAGCGGAAGAAGAAACCCTGGCGCACATCAGGCGCAGGCTCGAGGAAGATCTCCACGTATCCGTGCGTCACGCAGACGAAAAAGCCGAAGATGCAAAGTTCACCAGTCGCATTTTCACCACGGCAATACCTTCACACGAGGATGCACGCCTGGTTGCGCGCTTCCAGCGCCTGATGATGGAGGAGGAACTGTTCCTGATCCCTGGGCTGACACTCAACGATGTATGCAAAAAACTGCAGTCCAATAAGACCTATGTATCGAAGATGGTGAACAACACCTTTAATATGGGATTCCCGGAACTGGTAAACACTCTCCGTGTGGATTATGCACAGAGGTACATACTCAGGCACCCCGATGCAGTGCAGTCAGACATAGCCGAGAAATGCGGGTTTATCAGCGCTTCTTCGTTCAACAACACCTTCAAGAACGTGACAGGGATGACGCCAAAGGCGTGGGTAAACAGCCTGGAAGGCAAATAATTTATTTTTCAGTAATTTTTTAATTTTTTAAAAATTTTTTTGGATTTATAAAAATTTGCCTTATATTTGCAACCGGATATGATGAGAAAAACGCAATATTTCGCCCTCCTGGCCGCTCTGATCGCGATTTCGTGCAGCAAGATCGACGATATCCCATCGTTCGATTCCGGAAGCAAAAAGCAGAAGATGGACTTCGACATTATGGTGACCCGCGACGGTGAGATCGTGCCCAACAACCGCGTGGGCCTCACTACCAAGAGCTTCGCCGACGCCGGCGACAAGATCGCTACAATGGACGGAGATATCCCCTTCGGGCTCATTGGAATAGACTTCGAGCGCCACGCACTCGTGCTGGACAACGAGAAAGTTTCTTCCGATGCAACCGGTTACAGCGGATGGTTCGACAGTTATCTGTGGTCGGAATCCGACAGAATCAGCTTCAGCGCCTACTATCCCTACGTGGAATCAGTAAGCTACGGAAGCGATCTGGAGAACTATTCCATCCCCTACACCGTCCAGGAAACCCAGGCCGGCCCGCTGGTGTCCAAGACTGCGGAAAGGGCTGTGGCACAGCTGAATATGATTCCGCTCGTGTTCCAGCACATTACCAACGACATCGGTTACAAGATCTGCGACGTCACGCCGGATCCGCAGCTTCAGGGCCTCGTGCATCTCCGTAAAGTGGTTGCTCACAACGTTGCATCCGCAGGTGTTTTCGTCAACGACGTAGTGAACAACACCGGACGCTGGCACAGGCAGGCCTACTATCGAGATATTGTGGTTTTCGAGGGAAACGCGCCGCTTGGTGTGGGTTCCGCCAACGAAAAGTTCATAGGTTTCGACACGCTTGAGGACCGCCTCGCCGACAGCCACCGTTATTATTCGGTCCCTGACGATATCGAAATCGGAAAGCAGTTCGTAGAGGTGGTTTACGACATCGACGCCTTCACCCTTGGAGGTTTCACCTACAAGGCTCTGGAGAATCAGGTTGACAGGTTTATGCTGTACGGCCTGCTGCCGGACAACGTGTTCGTGTACGGCAAACAGTACACATTCCATCTGGGCATCGACGTCAGTCGGGTGTACAAGCAGATATCCTTCACCGCCTCCATATCGGATTGGCAGACAGCAATTTACGAAAACAACGACGACTTCTGATGGTATTTACCCTATATATGTTCCTGCCGGTGATGATCTGCCTGTTCTGGGTGGTTTATCACTGCATTGCAGCCAACAGGACGGATCCTTTCCATCTGTTCTGTGCGCTATTCCTGTGTTGCGGGACATATATTTTTGCCGAAGCCTGCCACGCGCTGCTCGACAAGAATTCCATCACCGACCAGGCTGTAACGTTGATAGAACTGATCGCCGGGCCAAGCATAGTGCCGCTACTGATGATGTACTTGCGGCGGCTGATGCATATCCCCCGAGGTCATCCGCTGTTTGTTGTCTGGGTTGCAATTCCTTCCGCGTTATTCACGGGAGGAATGATCCTTTTTATACTGAGGGGGATTCCCAGCATCGACAAGGCCTACGAGTTGCTTACAGGCCAGATTCTCGACGGCGTACTTGCCCTTGAGCTGCTGTTCCTGCTTATATTCTGGCTGTTCACTCTGCGGCACCACAGACTCTTCCCCGGAAATTTCTTATCCTTTGTTTTCAAGGGCAAAAAAATCAGTCTTTACAGGCTCCAGACTATCGTTGGCTCCATTCCTATGGTTGTGATGGCAGGCAGAGTGGCCTTTTCAACCAATCTATACGGCGCAAATATATGGGTTATGCTGCTGAGCGCGACGCTGCTCAGTTTCGCGGCGTTCGTGTTCGGTCTGAACGCGCTGTTCGGCAACCGGGCCAGCATTACCTTGAGCGATTACCGCAATCTGCTGCGCTACAATTATAAGGCTGATAACAAGGCAGAGGTCATCGAGGAGATGCTCTTCAGCCTGCTGGACGAGGCAGAAGAAGATGCTCTGGTACGCATCCAGGAGAAGATTGGGGAGAATCTGCATCTGGAGGACTGGAGGAACGGAACGCTGGATAATGATGAGCTTTCATCGGTTACCAGCCGTATTTTCAATGCTGTAGCCGAGTCGTGGGACGAAAACAGCCTCGCATCGCGTTTCCAGCACCTTATGATGGACGAAGAACTGTTCCTGAATCCCAGACTGACAATGAACGACATCGCCGAACGGCTGAATACAAATAAGACTTACGTATCCAAGATGGTGAACAACACATATAATCTTGGCTTCCCGGAACTTATAAACACGCTCAGGGTGGATTATGCGGAGCAGTATATAATCAGCCACAGGAACGCAAAACAGACCGAAATCGCCGAACAATGCGGCTTCCTGAGCGCATCGTCGTTCAATAATACCTTCAAAAAGGTCACCGGTATGACTCCGAAAGTCTGGATTTCGACAATAGACAGAAACAAGAAATGACCGACTTCAGCAAATACAGCGTGCTCGTGGTGGATGACGTTCCGTTGAACCTCCTGCTGGTTGAGAAAATGCTCGGACAATTCAACTTCCGCATACGCAAGGCGGGCGGTGGAGCCGAGGCGCTGACGGCGATCGAAGAAGAAAAACCGGACCTGGTATTGCTCGACATACTGATGCCCGACATTGATGGATTCGAGGTGCTGAGAAGGCTTCGCGAGGACGCTGCAAACAAAGACATAAAGGTCGTTATTCTATCCGCCCTGAACACCAATAAAGACATTATCAAAGGCTACGAATTGGGAGCTAACGACTTCATTACCAAGCCGATAATCATCGAAAAACTAATCAATAGCGTCGCCACGCAACTCCGGTTGATTTAGAAATTGTAACTTAAGTTTTTGAAACATCACCAGGAGATCCTGGCTGCGCGAAGCGTGCTCATCTGAGCATCGATCAGCTGCCCCCAGACAGCGCCGCCATCGATTGAACGGACAGCCGCCTTTCTGGCAGGACCGCTCGCCGAAGTATCCGAAAGGATCTCAATCACACGGTCGCGGTATTCCCCGTTATAAGAAGACTTCACCTCGCGGAGCAGACCATCCCAGTCTTCGCCGTGAGCTTCGACGGTTATACTCTCCGCAGCAAGACCCAGTTCACCTGTGAGGAACTGCTTCACGCACTCTGCGCGATAAGCCGCAAGACGTTCGTTACTCGCGGGCGCTCCCTCGGGCGACGACCAGCAATCAATTCTCACGGACTTGATTTCCGAAGCCTTCGAGCGCAAAAGCGCGATGGCGTCGGCGTTGGACATATATTCCGGCATTACCTGACGGTATCCAGCCTTGAATAGCAGTGTGCAGGAATTACTGTCAGAAACTGTAGAACCAGCCTCCGCCCCCTCCACCTCAAGTGACTCTTTAGGTGCAGCGTCGTCCGCATAAACGATGGTAACCGTAACACGGCGCAGCGACGGAAAACACGAACGCATCAAATCGTCCCACGCCTCGCCGGCCCAGAGATCCTGGAGTTTTTCTTCACGCTGCGAGAGCGACGTATTCCGCACGATAGCGAGAGCTTCGTCGCGATACGCCTTTGTAGAACGCTTAAGAAATCTTTCAACTCCCGCCCAGTCCTCGGCGCTGATCTGGGAAGTAATCAGCGAATCGGCAAGAGACGGAAGATTCTCGCGTACCACATCTATAACGCGCAACGCGCGCTCGTGCGCGAGAGCCTTATTCACGGCAAAAGGTCCATCCGGCGAACTCGCCCCCTTGACCTCAATCGCAACGATGCTCGAAGCCTTCGGCCCCGCAAGAACACTTTCGAGTTTCGAGAAGTCCGCATCAGTCTTGCCGAAGCGGCACCTCAGCGAAACCTGCTCGGAAGACGCCGACGCAACGGCCCCGCCCAGCAGCACTCCCGCGAGCACCGCCGTCGCCAGCCGTATGAACTGCATCTTCCGCATAAACATTCTTACAAATATACGAAATAATTTGAATAAATGTCGGGGTAACAGGACTCGAACCTGCGACCCTCTGCTCCCAAAGCAGATGCGCTAGCCAACTGCGCCACACCCCGGTTTGGTCTGCAAATTTAGTTATTTTTATTAAATTTGCATTGGTCGTTTGGAGGTGTTTCCCCCTGAGGGACGTAACACCCGCGGCTGTACCCCAGAACATTACTATGTTCCAGGGACCCCAGGTTCGATAGCGGGGGGACCGTCCCGAAGGGGGAATACCTCCAAACGACAAAGAAGAATAGAAATGATAATAGAAGCAAAAAATATTACAAAATCGTTCGGAGCGCTGCAGGTGCTGCGAGGGGTGGACTTCGAGGCTAAAGAAGGCGAGATCGTATCGATTACCGGTGCCTCCGGTGCAGGTAAGACGACTCTGCTGCAGATCCTCGGCACGCTTATGACCCCCGACTCAGGCACCCTCTCCATCGCAGGCGATGCCGTCACCACTATGCCCCAGCGCCAGCTCGCAGCCTTCCGCGGCCGCAAGATCGGCTTCGTCTTCCAGTTCCACCATCTGCTGCCGGAATTCTCCGCCCTGGAGAACGTTGCCATCCCCGCACTCATAGCTGGAGCAAGCCGCAGCGAAGCTACCGGGCGCGCCAAGGAACTGCTGAAGCGGGTGGGTCTCGAGGGGCGCATCTCCCACAAACCGGCCGAACTTTCCGGCGGCGAGCAGCAGCGCGTAGCCATCGCCAGGTCACTGGTCAACTCCCCTGCCGTGGTATTTGCCGACGAGCCCACCGGCAACCTTGACTCCGCCACCAAAGAAGAAATCCACCGCCTCTTCTTCGAACTCCGGGAGCAACTGGGGCAGACCTTCGTAATCGTCACCCACGACCCGGCGCTTGCCGCACTCTGCGACCGCAGCCTCACGATGAAAGACGGTCTGTTCGTATGAATCCTGAACTCCGGGCTTACATAGAATCGGAGATCATCCCCCGCTACGAGGGATTCGACGCCGCGCACAATCTGGATCACGTGCGGACGGTGATTGAACAGAGCCTCGAGCTGGCAGATCTGCTGGACCAGCAGGCTTCTGGCTGCCACGAAAAAGTTAATCGCGACCTAATCTACGCTGTTGCCGCCTACCACGACACCGGCCTGTGCGAAGGACGCGAGCGGCATCATCTGGTGTCCGGCCGCATCATCCGCGAAGACGCTACGCTTCGGCGCTGGTTCAGCGAGGAACAGATAGAAACTATGGCGCAGGCGGCGGAAGACCACCGGGCATCGTCAGACCACGAGCCGCGCAGCATTTACGGCCGCATCGTTGCGGAGGCCGACCGCATTATCGACGGCGAAACCATAGTCCGCCGAACCATTCAATACGGGCTCTCGCACTATCCGGAACTGGACCGCGAAGGCCACTGGCAGCGAATGTGCCAGCATCTCAAAGAAAAATACGACTACGGCGGATACCTCAGGCTCTGGATTCCGGGCTCCCAAAATGCCGTCCGGCTGGAGAAATTCCGGCAGAACCTGCGCAGGCCCGGTTGGCTGCGCGCACTCTTCGACCGCTACTTACCTTAATACCGTTTCCTCCACGTTCCACCCCTCCACGTGCACCAGCGGCTTGGAGGGAGCGTCCTCGCGCGCTATCTCAAGCGTAACTGTCTGTGTCTCACCGGGAAGCAGGGTGAAGTAATTGTCGGAGGTAAAAGTGTAGGGCACCGGCAGACCGTCGTCTCCCAGCAGCAGCACTTCGTTAAAGAACGCTATTTTATCGGAAGAGTTCTTCAGGGTCACGTCGAAGTAGATGTTCGCAGCATCCGAACGTTTTTTAAGGGAACTCTTCACGGCTGCACGCGGCATACCCGACAAGGTTTCAAAACCTGAAGCGCAGGGGCCGGTAAGCGTGCCCTTCTTGTATTTGTCCGAGGATCTCCAGTAAAAATTGGAAGACAGCAGCCTCCCCTTGGAATCGCGCAGTTCGAGGGCAATGAAATGCACCGGGCTCAGCTTATAGGGGAATTCCAGCCGCATCACGTCACAGGCTACACCGTCCGCCGGAACGTTCACGCTGTTGACCGTCCAGGTTGCGACTTTGTGGCTGGTGATGTCGTAGAGTCGCGCAACTACCTTAAGGTCCGACAGTGCGGTAAGCCTGTCGTTGCACACCGAAACGGTGCTCTTGGCATAGTCGAACATAACGTGCACTGGCTCTAGCGCGTGCATCGTATGATACAGCGAGGCGGTGGGTATCAGGTACCAGTCCCACATATGATTCTTG
>JAEEGL015473016.1_pt1 | contig 13250 bp, 7 predicted proteins | sample 9134231 | NCBI WGS metagenome assembly JAEEGL01 (sample SAMN16246548, study PRJNA631951) | gut metagenome | biome: gut microbiome; feature: rumen; material: fiber-attached | host: Bos | place: Iran: Karaj | collected 2018-10 | reverse complement strand
CAGACGGATGGAGGCATTCTTAATAGGTTGACCTGTCGTGGCATCGACGACAACATAGCGGCGGGTGTTATTGGGCTGTGACTGTTGAAGGAGACGAACACCGGAAACGAAATAGAACGATCGTGACACCTCAGTGTTGGGGGCGGTGGTGAACTCCAACAGATAAACGCCAGCCGGCAACCCTTGCAGTTGTAGGGAGTCGGTAAAAGAATCGTAGGCGGCATGTCCTGAGAAGGAACATGTACGTGCCATCTCCGGCAGTTCTTTGAGTTCAGCCTTTATCTTCTTGTAGTCGTCGCTGTCTTGAGGGTTTAGCTTGGTGTCGCCAAGAAGTGTCGTACGATAGACACGCATGGTAAGTTGGCTGATGTTACGAAGGTCGTACAGCTTAACCATCTGAGGCTTGTTAACCTCCTGAATGCGACGTTCTACGCTGGCAGCAAAGCATGGCGTGGTCAGTGAAGTCAGTTCGTTTCGCAGCATATCGGCACGTGTCCAGGTGCCCCAGCATTTCAATGCGTGCTGTAACCATTGGTAACGGTCGGCATTGGTGTATTTGTCGGTATGCATTAAGTGATAGCGCCCAATGGCCAACTCTGCTGCTTCTGCATAGTCGGCAAAGAGGGCTATCAGTGAGTCGTAGCCTTCGACGGTTTTGGCGATATGACTGGCAGCTATACATGCGGCACGGCAATTTTCGGTTTTAATGTAGTAGTCGTAGAGCCACTGCCACTCGTTTAATTCCATACCTACGACACTCAGCAGGTCGTTGCCGAATACCTTGCTGTCCTTGCCTTGCTCAATGAGCGGTTGGTAGCCATTGGCCTTGATCTTGGCCAGCATCTCGGGCTTGCTCATAGCAATCTCCCGGTAGTACTTGGCTTTGTTGGCTGTGTCATCCGCTATCGAGGGATTGTCGGTGTAGACCTTATATAAGATGGTGGCATAGACCATCTGTAACACGGGATCGGTAGTGGCCTGGGCCTGACGTTCTATGCGAAGGACTGCCGGTGCCAACGAGTCAGACGAGATCTCCGTCTGGATGTTGGCTATCTGTAGCGTGGCACTGAGCAGATGTCCATAGGAACGCTCCTGCTGTGCTTTAGCCTCTATCTTTTGCAGATGAGACAATGCCTGAAGAGGCAGGTCTTTGTCGCGGGCTTCTTTCACCTGTTTCCATAGTCCTTGATATGTCTGTGCACCTGTACTCATTGGCAATAGTAATGCAATGGCCAGTATGGTAAACAATGTCTTCTTCATAGCTTGATTGTTTTAATCATCCGACAAAGATACGAAAAAGCCGTTAAACAGCCAAGTCATTTAACGAGTTTTACAAATATGAGTAATTTTTTGTCATTTAGAAATTTGGTGATTTGTTTGCTTATTTGTACCTTTGTCGGCGGACTAAAAATACTAAGATGATTAACCGAGAACTTTTAGAGCCCCAGTCAATCGTTGTTATTGGCGGCTCGAACAATGTACATAAGCCGGGAGGTGCCGTGGTGCGCAATCTCCTGCAGGGTGGCTATCAGGGTACGCTGCGCATTGTCAATCCGAAGGAGGACGAAGTGCAGGGTATCAAGGCTTTTCATGATGCTAACGAGTTGCCGCCAACAGAGTTGGCCATATTGGTTGTGCCTGCCAAGTTCTGCCCGCAGTATGTGGAACTGCTGGCCAAAGAGAAACAGACAAGGGCCTTCATCATCCTGTCTGCTGGCTTTGGCGAAGAAACTCACGAGGGTGCACTGCTTGAACAGCAGATTCTTGACATCTGCCATGAATACGGCTGTTCGCTGATAGGTCCTAACTGCATTGGTCTGCTAACGCACTATCACCACTCTGTATTCACTAAACCCATTCCTCATCTTGACACCAAGGGCGTGGACTTCATATCTGGTTCTGGTGCAACGGCAGTGTTCATTTTGGAGAGTGCGGTGACGAAGGGATTGCCGTTTAACAGTGTGTGGTCGATAGGTAATGGCAAACAGATAGGTATTGAGGATGTGCTACAATATATGGACGAAAACTTCAATCCTGACACTGACTCTGTAGTGAAACTGCTGTACATTGAGAATATCTCTAATCCCGACAAACTGTTGTTCCATGCCAGTTCGCTGATTAGAAAAGGTTGTAAGATTGCCGCTATTAAGGCTGGATCCTCTGAGAGTGGCAGTCGGGCGGCATCCAGTCATACTGGTGCCATTGCCAGCAGCGACTCTGCGGTAGAGGCACTGTTTCGTAAGGCGGGTATCGTGCGCTGTTTCTCTCGTGAGGAACTAACAACGGTGGGATGTATTTTTACGTTGCCTGAACTAAAGGGACGTAACTTTGCTATCGTCACACATGCAGGAGGTCCAGGGGTGATGTTGACGGATGCTTTGTCAAAGGGTGGACTGAACGTTCCCAAAATAGAAGGACCTGAGGCTGAGGAACTGAAGTCGAAACTGTTCCCTGGTTCGGCAGTGGCTAATCCTATTGATATCCTTGCCACAGGAACACCAGAACAGTTGGGCATTGCCATAGACTACTGCGAGCATCGGTTTGAGAACATTGACGCTATTGCAGTCATCTATGGTACGCCGGGACTGACCAAACTCTATGAGGCCTACGATGTGCTGCACCATAAGATACTGGAGTGCAAGAAACCTATCTTCCCTATCTTGCCCTGTCTGCATACTGCCGGTCCTGAGGTTGCGGAGTTCTTACAGAGGGGACATGTGAATTTCTCGGATGAGGTGACACTGGCTACAGCCCTGTCGCAGATTATGAGTACTCCGAAACCCACGCAGTTGGAGGTGCAACTTTATGGCATAGACATTCCTCGCCTTAACAAAATCATTATGAATATCAAGGAGGACGGCTATGTGCCTCCTCAGACTGTTCGTGATATATTGGCATGTGCGGGCATACCACTTGTACCTGAGATAGTGAGCACGTCGAAAGAGGAACTGATTGCTTTTGCCGAGAAGTGCGGATATCCAGTTGTGGCAAAGGTCGTCGGTCCTGTACATAAGAGCGACGTGGGTGGTGTAGCATTGAACATCCGTTCCAAGGAGGTATTGTGTGCTGAGTTTGACCGCATGATGCAGATACCTGACGCCACCGCTATCATGGTTCAGAAGATGATTAAGGGCACAGAACTGTTTATTGGCGCAAAGTACGAGCCTCGCTTTGGTCATGTGGTGCTCTGTGGACTGGGTGGCATCTTTGTTGAAGTGCTGAAGGATGTGTCGAGTGGCTTGGCGCCATTGACCTACGAAGAGGCAAACTCAATGATACACTCACTGAAGGGGTATAAAATATTGAAAGGTACACGCGGACAGAAAGGTATCAACGAACGTATGTATGCGGAGATCATTGTTCGCCTTAGTACGCTGCTGCGCTTTGCCACGGAAATCAAGGAGATAGATATCAACCCGCTGCTGGCTGACCAAGACGCTGTAGTAGCCGTGGATGCTCGCATACTGATAGAGAAATAGGCTGCGCATAGTGAATTGCTGCATCCGACAAAATGACAGAAGAGAATGTCATTTTGTCGGGTTTTCTGCTTTCGGCACGTAGTTTGTTCGCCTAAGGACAGAAACAAATATTAAAATAGGAGGACAAAACTATGACATTAGACAAGTTTACTATCAAAGCGCAGGAGACAGTCCAGGAGGCTGTCAATACTGCACAGCGCAATGGCCAGCAGACTATCGAACCGGTACACCTGTTGGCGGGCGTGATGAATAAGGCCAAGGACGTCGTGAACTTCCTGCTGCAGAAGTTGGGAGTCAATGCCCAACAGATTGATATGCTCGTACAGTCGGAGCTGCAACATTTGCCCCGCGTGACGGGTGGTGAACCCTATCTTTCCAGCGATGCTAACAAAGTGTTGTTGAAAGCTCAGGACTATGCTCAGCAGATGGGAGATGAGTTCGTGAGCGTGGAACCGCTGTTACTGGCATTGCTGACGGATGGTGCTACGGCAGGTCGTATACTCAGGGATGCGGGGGTTACGGAAAAGGAATTGCGCGCTGCCATCAAGGCACTGCGCCAGGGACAGAAGGTGCAGTCGCAGTCGGCTGATGACAACTATCAGTCGCTGGAGAAGTATGCCAAGAACTTGGTGGAACTGGCCCGTCAGGGTAAGCTTGACCCTGTTATCGGACGTGACGATGAGATACGTCGTGTGCTGCAGATTCTGTCACGCCGTACAAAGAACAACCCTATATTAATAGGTGAACCTGGTACAGGTAAGACGGCTATTGTCGAGGGATTGGCCGGACGTATTGTGCGTGGTGACGTTCCTGAGAACCTAAAAGATAAGCAGCTCTATTCGCTCGACATGGGTGCCCTCGTTGCAGGTGCTAAGTATAAGGGTGAGTTTGAGGAACGCTTGAAGAGTGTCATCAATGAGGTGACGAAGGCTGAGGGACGCATTGTCTTGTTCATTGACGAGATACATACACTGGTGGGTGCTGGTGGCGGCGAAGGAGCTATGGATGCTGCCAACATCCTGAAACCAGCATTGGCTCGAGGAGAACTGCGTGCCATTGGTGCTACGACGCTCAATGAGTATCAGAAGTACTTTGAGAAAGACAAGGCTCTCGAACGTCGTTTCCAGACGGTGATGGTCGATGAGCCGGACGAACTGTCGGCTATCTCAATATTGCGTGGCTTGAAAGAACGCTATGAAAACCACCACAAGGTGCGTATTCAGGACGATGCTTGTATTGCTGCCGTACAACTCTCAGAGCGCTACATCTCTGAACGCTTTCTGCCAGATAAAGCCATCGACCTGATGGATGAGGCTGCTGCCAAGTTGCGCATGGAGCGTGACAGTGTACCCGAGGAGTTGGACGAGATTACGCGTAGACTGGCTCAGTTGGAGATAGAGCGTGAAGCCATCAAACGTGAGGGTGACGAACCGAAGATAGCCCAATTGGATAAGGAGATTGCCGAACTGAAAGAGCAGGAAACCCAGTTTCGTGCCAAGTGGGAGGGTGAGCGCCAACTCGTCAACAAGATTCAGCAGGACAAGCAGGAGATGGAGAACCTGAAGTACGAAGCTGAGCGTGCCGAGCGCGAAGGCGACTATGGTAAGGTGGCCGAGATACGCTACTCAAAACTGAAGGCCCTTGAGGATGACATTAAGGCGATTCAGTCGCAGTTGGCATCAGCGCAGGGCACTAATGCCATGGTTCGTGAGGAAGTTACTGCCGATGATATTGCTGAGGTGGTAAGCCGCTGGACAGGCATACCCGTCAGCCGTATGCTCCAGAGCGAACGTGAGAAATTGTTGCATTTGGAGAGTGAACTGCACCATCGTGTAATAGGACAGGATGAGGCTATCAATGCTGTTAGCGATGCTGTGCGTCGAAGCCGTGCGGGACTGCAAGACCCCAAGCGTCCTATCGCCTCATTCATCTTCTTAGGTACTACGGGCGTTGGTAAGACGGAGTTGGCCAAGGCTTTGGCTGAATACCTCTTTAATGACGAAACAATGATGACGCGTATTGATATGTCAGAATATCAAGAGAAGCATACCGTCAGCCGACTCATTGGTGCCCCTCCGGGATATGTGGGCTATGATGAGGGTGGACAGTTGACGGAAGCTGTACGTCGCAAGCCGTATCAGGTGTTGCTGTTCGATGAAATCGAGAAGGCTCACCCCGACGTATTCAATATCCTATTGCAGGTGTTGGATGATGGTCGCCTGACGGATAACAAGGGACGTACCGCCAACTTCAAGAATACCATCATCATCATGACGAGTAATGCAACCCGTGAGGAGTTGCGCATGACAATGCGTCCGGAGTTTCTGAACCGTATCGATGAGATTATTACCTTCCAGCAACTGACGCAGCAGCAGATAGCTGATGTGGTACGCTTGCAGATGAAGAGGGTGGCTGATATGTTGGAACCACAGGGCATAACCTTGCAAATAACGGATCCTGCCGTCAGCTATCTGGCACAGGAAGGCTACGACCCGGAATTTGGTGCACGTCCTGTGAAGCGCGCTATCCAGAACCTCGTGCTCAACGACTTGTCGCGTAAGATTCTTGCCGACCAAGTAGACCGCACGAAACCAATCATCATTGATGAATTCGGCGATGGACTCGTGTTCCGCAACTAAAAAAATATAAAAAAAACATAGGCGGTAGCAATTTTTTCGCTCTTCACTCTTTGCTTTTCACTTTTTATTCGTACCTTTGCACCCGCTAAATCCATTTATAGTGGGTGCAAAGTTTTTTTGGAGAGGTGCTCGAGTGGTTGAAGAGGCACGCCTGGAAAGCGTGTAACCGGCAAAACCGGTTCGCAGGTTCGAATCCTGTTCTCTCCGCAGGATTCAAAGCTCCGAGGCGAAAGCTTCGGGGCTTTGTCTTTTTTTAGGAGATGACACCCCAGTTGATGTTGGTCTTGCGCAACTCTTTGAGGCGACGCCACAGTAGCGCATAGCGGTCGGAAGCGCAGAGCGGGTCGTCTTCGATAATCAGTTGCGCCTCGTCACGAGCCATCTGTACCAGTTGGCCATCGCGGGCAATGTCGGCTATCTTCAGGTCGAAGGCCATACCACTCTGTTGTGTACCCTCCAAATCGCCAGGACCACGCAACTTCAGGTCGGCTTCAGCAATGCGGAAGCCGTCGTTGGTTTCACACATGATGTCGATGCGCTTGCGGGTGTCGGCACTGAGCTCGTAGCAGGTGACGAGGATACAGTAGGACTGGTCGGCACCACGACCGACACGACCTCTAAGCTGGTGCAGCTGGGAGAGTCCGAAGCGCTGGGCTTCAAGGATGACCATGACGGAGGCATTGGGCACGTTGACACCCACCTCGATGACGGTGGTGGCAACGAGTATCTGTGTCTCGTCACTGACAAACTTCTGCATCTCGGCCTCCTTGTCGGCAGGCTTCATCTTACCGTGAACCTTGCTGAGACGGAACTCTGGGAATACCTGTGTCAACGTAGCAAAGCCGTCCTCTAGATTCTTGAGGTCTATCTTCTCGCTCTCCTCAATAAGGGGGAAGACGATATACACCTGACGACCTTGACGAATTTGGTTGCGGATGCTGTCGTAGAGCGAGGGCAACGAGCGGTCGAAGACATGCTGTGTGACGACGGGTTTGCGGCCAGGTGGCAGCTCGTCGATGACGCTGACGTCAAGATCGCCATAGAGCGTCATAGCCAACGTGCGTGGAATGGGTGTGGCAGTCATAACCAGCACGTGGGGCGGATTGACGCTCTTGCTCCACAACTTGGCACGTTGAGCCACGCCGAAGCGATGCTGTTCGTCGACAACAACCATTCCCAATCTGGCAAACTGTACAGTATCCTCAATGACGGCATGGGTGCCGACAAGTATCTGTACGGTGCCATCGAGCAGTCCGTCGAGCACCTCCTGACGGCGCTTGCCCTTGACGATGCCCGTCAGCATGGCTACACGGATGTCCATACCCTCCAGGAAGTCCATGATGGTCTGCAGGTGTTGCTCGGCAAGAATCTCGGTGGGTGCCATGATGCATGCCTGGTAGCCGTTGTCCAGTGCGATGAGCATCGACATCAGTGCCACGAGTGTCTTGCCGGAACCTACATCGCCCTGTAGCAGACGGTTCATCTGTTTGCCGCTACCCATATCCTTGCGAATATCGCGGATGACGCGCTTCTGCGCCTCTGTGAGCGGGAAGGGCAGGTTCTCCTTATAGAAGGTGTTGAAGTGGTCGCCAATCTTGCTGAACACATAGCCGCGGTATTTACGACGTTGGTCGCTCGCGTACCTTAATATATTCAGCTGGACAAAGAACAACTCTTCGAACTTCAGGCGCAGACGGGCCTGCTCCAACTGTTTGGCATTCTGCGGATAGTGGATGCGACGTAAGGCCTCGTCACGACTTATCAGGTGCAACTTCTGCGTGATGAAGTCGGGGAGCGTCTCAGCGATAGGTTCCTTGATGGTGTCGAGGAGTGTCTTGGTGAGTTTCTCAATGGCACGGCTGTTGAGACTTGCCTTCTTCATCTTGTCCGACGTGTTGTAGTAGGGCTGCATGCCCATGGAGGATAGCTCTAACTTGTCGGCCTCCTCCATGTCGGGGTGTACCAGTTGGATGCGTCCGTTGAAGACCTGCGGACGACCAAAGACGACGTATTCTGTGCCGACCTTATACCTCTTCAGAGCACTGTCGGCATAGTTGAACCACGTGAGGTCCATCACCTTGCCAAAGCCGTCGGTGAAGTGGGCGACGACACGCTTCTTGCGTGCACTCATCTTGAAGGTTTCGAAGCTGAGAATATGTCCCTTCACCTGTACGAAGGGCATGTCGCCTGTGAGTTCCTGAATGGTGTAAAGGCGGCTGCGGTCGACATGTTTGTAGGGATAGTACTCCAACAAGTCGCCAAAGGTCTGGATGCCCAGTTCGTCGCTAAGCATCTTACGGCGGTTAGGACCTACACCTGCCAGATATTGGATGTCTTGTTGGAGAATGTTCATCTTGTTTATTTTTGCAGTAACACCTCAGCGATAGTCATGTCAAAGGGTGTGGTGATCTTGATGTTCTCACGGTTGCCCTCGACGAGGGTGATGTCAAAGCCGTATGCTTCGACTACGCTGGCATCGTCGGTGAAACCATCGTTGTAGGGCTGGCGGTTGGCTGCCTTTAACAACTGGATATCGAAGGTCTGTGGGGTCTGCACCAGACGGTAGTCGCCACGAGGAACGGTTATTGAACGTTGAGTATTGGACTCGCTTACCAAATGGCGCACCGTCTCAACGATAGGTATGACGGGGATGACGGCCTTAGCGGTTCGGGCGGTCTCGTAGCAGTTGCGGATGACCTCCACGCTGGGGAAGGGACGTACACCGTCGTGTACGCCTACCACACCTTCGGCATCGTCAGGGACGAGTGCTAAACCGTTCTGCACAGAGTGGAAGCGCGTCTCGCCGCCATCCGTCAACTGGTACTCTATCCTGAAGTCATATCCCTTACACAGTTGTTTCCAGTAGTCCTGTTGGGCCTTGGGCAATACCAAGATAATCTGCAGGTCAGCGGAATACTCGCGGAATCGTTCCAGTGTCCGCATCAATACTGGTTTTCCGCCTATAGGCAGAAACTGCTTGGGTATGTCTGTTCCCATGCGCAGTCCCTTACCACCTGCTACAATGATTACATAATCGCAACAATGATGCATTATGCATTAAGAATTAAGCATTAATAAGGTGTTTGAAGCGCATGCCCTCGGCAATTTGGTCTGAGGTCTTCTTGTCTACTAGCTGAGCAAGGAGCTCATAGGCAAAGGGGAATGCAGCGGCAGGACCCTCGCCGGTCGTGACTTGACCGTCAACGGTGAAGAGGTCGCCAGTATAGGTAGCACCATTCTCTGGCAGCGGACCCTCCATGCCTGGATAGCAGGTGGCACGCTTACCCTCAAGAACACCTAAAGGAGCCAGGACAACAGCGGGCGAGGCACAGATGGCAGCAACCTTTTTGCCTGCAGCATGCTGGTCGACGATGGCTTTGCAGACACCCTTGTGGTCAAAGAGATTGGTAGCACCAGGCATACCACCGGGCAAGAACAGCAGGTCGGCATCAGAGAAGTCTCCTTCTTCAAACATAATGTCTGCCTCGATGTTTACACCATGTGCAGAACGTACCAAGGGGAAGTCGCTGATGCTCACAGTTGTTACATCAACACCACCGCGACGCAGTACGTCGACGGGAATCAGTGCTTCTACATCCTCGAAGCCGTCAGCTAAGAATACATATACTTTTTTCATTGGAGTTATGGGGTTAATGGGTCAAATAGGGTTATTGGGCCAATGCAGCCAGATATTGCTTGATGGTTTCCTGCAGTCCTAAGTAGAGGGCATCGCAGATGAGTGCATGGCCAATGCTGACCTCGTCAGTCCAGGGAATCTGCTGATGATAGTAGGCCAGATTCTCCAGCGACAGGTCGTGACCAGCGTTGAGCCCCAATCCTACTTCTTGAGCAGTCTTGGCAGCAGCAATAAATGGAGCGATGGCTGCCTCACGGTTAGCAGCATAGCCAGAAGCGTAAGGCTCTGTGTAAAGCTCCACACGGTCAGCACCACATGCCTTGGCACCCTCCACCATGCGCGGTTCAGCATCGACAAAGATGCTCGTACGGATGCCAGCCTCCTTGAAAGTCTTGCAGATATCGGTGAGAAAGGCTTTGTTTTCCAGCGTGTCCCAGCCGTGGTTGCTGGTTATCTGGTCGTGCCCGTCAGGTACCAGCGTCACTTGTGTAGGTACAACCTCCAATACCAGTTGGGTGAACGAATCGATGGGGTTACCCTCAATATTAAACTCGGTGGTAATCTGCGGGCGCAGGTCGCGGACATCCTGGTAGCGAATGTGACGTTCATCGGGACGTGGGTGTACGGTAATGCCCTGTCCGCCAAATAGTTCAACGTCGCGTGCAACAGTCAGCACGTTGGGGTTGTTGCCGCCTCTGGCATTGCGCAGAGTAGCAATCTTATTGATATTTACACTTAGTTTCGTCATATTTTTCACTTTTCACTTTTCATTTTTCACTTTTATTTGTATCTTTGCACCATTGTACGCTGCAAAGATACAAATTCTTTGTGAATAATCAGCTAAAAGAGCTAAAAAAGTATGACGTCACGTAAATTAAGGTTCGCTATTTTTGGCAATACCTATCAGCCAAGGAAGTCAGCTTCTATCCAGAAACTGCTGGCATGTCTGTCTGTCCGACGAGCAGAAGTCTGTATTGAACGTGAGTTCTATTGTTTTCTGACCGATAACCAGCACCTGCCAGTGGATGGCGTTTCACTTTTCGATCAGTCTGACTTCGATGCTGACTTCGTCATCTCAATGGGTGGCGATGGTACTTTCCTCCGTGCAGCCAGTATGGTTGGGGGCAAGCAGATACCGATACTGGGCATCAACACGGGACGGTTAGGATTCTTGGCGGATGTTAAGGCTCAAGAGATAGAACGCACCATTGATGCGCTCTATGAAGGAGACTATACGGTAGACACTCGTGCCGTTATCAAAGTTGAGACGGACGGTCAGCCGTTGAAAGGCTATAGCTGTGCACTGAACGATGTCGCCATACTGAAACGTGACAATGCCTCGATGATAACCATCCATACAACGGTGAATGGTGACTACCTGACGACTTATCAGGCTGATGGACTGATTATGAGTACGCCTACGGGTTCTACGGCTTATTCACTGTCGAATGGTGGTCCTATTATTGTTCCTGGTACGCATGTATTCTCGTTGACGGCTGTTGCCCCTCATTCATTGAATGTCCGCCCCATCGTGTTCTCGGAAGACTGCGAGATTAAACTTACCGTAGAGAGTAGAACACATAACTATCTGGTGGCGCTGGACGGCCGTTCCGAGAAACTCTCTGAGACGACGCGCCTGACCTTGCGCAAGGCACCCTACCGCGTAAAGGTCATCAAGCGGGCTGGTACGAAGTATTTTCATACCCTGCGTGAAAAGATGATGTGGGGTGCTGACCAGCGCGGCTAATTATGCATTAAGCATTATTCTCACTCTTTCGGCAGTTGCAGGACAAAGCGGCTGCCTTCTTTGTATCGGCTATCGAGGATAACGTCACCACCCAACTGGCGTGCAACACGACGAGCAACAGACAGTCCCAAACCAACACCTTCCTTATAGATGTCCGACTTGTAGAAGTGCTCGAAAATCTTCTCTTCGTCACCCTCTTTGATGCCGCAACCTGTGTCGGTAACGCTAAGACAGATGATGTCGTGGTTAAGTTTATGCTGATAGCTGCGCAAGGTAATAGTACCCCCTTGAGGAGTAAACTTGATGGCATTGTCCATGAGGTGGTTGAGAATCTTCTGAACCTCCTTGCGGTTGGTCATGATTTTGCAACTGTCCTTGAGTAGCAGTTCCAAACGGAGTGAGAAGTTGCTCTCATCGTCTTGATAGGGGCCTGCAAGATCTCTTAGCAGGTCGTTACATGTGATGAGGTCTGACTTGTCTATATAGTGTACACTCTCCTTACTGGAGATGTCGAGTATTTCATCGACAATGCGTACAATGGTGTTTGTGCTGTGACTGATACGCTTGGCGATGTCGGCACGTTCTGCATCGCTGGTCAGTGTACGTGGGTCACTGATAATCTGTGCATAACCGCTGATGATATTCAGTGGGGTGCGTATCTCGTGACTCATATTCCGCAGGAAACTGATTTTCATGCGGTTGGCCTCTTGGGCTTTATCGCGGGCAATGAGCAATTCATGGTTCTGGCGCTGCAGTTTGCGCAGATAGCGGTTCTTATTCATGCGATAAATAAGCAAACCTATCATTAAGAAGCCAAAGACGACAGCGCTGATGGCGTATTGTAGTCTTGTGTTGTGCTTGGCCATCATGTTGCTGAAAGCTTCTGCATCTTCAAGGTCACTGGCTGATCCCATCATTTCTTCCGCCATGATGACGTTGTTCACTGAGTCCTTGATAGCCATGTAGTGCTTCTGGGTCTTGAACGCTTTGTCCGTATCGCCTGACATCTCGTAGATTTCGCTTTGGAATTTGTAGATGTCAGTGGTATTGGTCAGGTTGTGAGTCAGTCTGATGGCATCATCATACCGCTTATCCGCAGCAGCCTTGCAGATAAGTGCATAATAATAATAGGTGGTACTGAACTCTTCGCCCAGTTTCTCTCTCAGTGAGATGTATTCTTTGAAGGCAGCGTTAACACCTGCCCAGTCGCGCATGGCATACGATACGATGACTTTAAAACCGATCGCATCGCTGTAGTCATAGCTGGCAACGTCTCCCTTGATGATCTCGATGGCGCAGTCGAGGTGTTTCATCGCCTCTTCCGGTTGGGTATCCATCTCAATGTTGGCCAGGTCCATGTAGATAGAAGCCAGGTTCTTGACCTGACTGTGGTCTACTTGTTCCAAGGCCTTCTCAAAATACTGATGGGCCAAGGGCATGTTGCCACGCAGAGAGTAGATGATACCTCTCAGCTGGGTTGTCTTGTAGAGCTCGTTCATGTCGCCACGGCGCTCCATCTCAGCCTGCATCTTCATGGTTTTGCGTAAAGCACGATAGAAATGGTTGTGGTTTACGTCGTAGAGTACCTCATTCTTCCAACAGAGGTAATAGCCGCTCATATTGTCTTCGCCCAATAAGTACTTGCGGTAGTTTCCGATGGCTTCGTAGAACTGTTGTTCATTGTTCTGATTGAAAGCAGTACGCACCTTCTGCAGAAGGTTCGTTTCGGTTGTGTCTTCTTGGCTTTT
>JAEEGL012600996.1_pt1 | contig 13250 bp, 24 predicted proteins | sample 9134231 | NCBI WGS metagenome assembly JAEEGL01 (sample SAMN16246548, study PRJNA631951) | gut metagenome | biome: gut microbiome; feature: rumen; material: fiber-attached | host: Bos | place: Iran: Karaj | collected 2018-10 | reverse complement strand
TAAACTCTTTCTTTCCTAGCCCACGGGTAAGTTCTGAGATTATATCTAACCTCTCTTCCAATGGGTCTAATCTAGTTTGCTTTCTTTTGAATAGTTTCATAAATTCTCCTTTCTTAAAATCCCTCTGGGATTTCTGCTTCTTCTATTTTCTTAATATGTTCTTCAGTAATTTCTACGCTATCTGTGCCAGTAAATTTTTTCTTTTTAACGGCGTATACTCTAGCCGTATCATTTCTACTGGCCTCTTTCATAGCTTCTTCCCACTCCTTTTCGTCCTTGTATGGGGTAGGGTATTCTTCGTCGCCAATAATTAACTTCCACTTGTCCCACTTAGCTAACTTCTTCGGGTCTTCCATATAAAACTTTATATTGTATTTATGGATTAGAATACGCACAGACGCTTCTAAGTCTGGGACTTTAAGGTAGTCTAAGAATGTTGCGTATGCCCTCAGGTCTGCCCCTGGGTGGTCTTGGTTATACTCGTAGATAGTTTTGAAAGCCTTTTCTACACCAGCCAATAAGAACTCCCTAGGATATAATGGATTGCCTTGTTTATAGAGAGTAATAGCTCTACCTGTGTGGATACAGCCTAGATGGTCTAGTGAACATACACAGAACACACGGACGAACTTAGCTATCCCTTTCTTATAATCTATCTCATACACCTCATGCCCATGCCTCTGTCGTAGATTATCAGGCTTGTACCCACAGATTTCGCAAGTGTCGTCTGCTTCAGCGTATGCGAGTTTGCGCATTTTGTCCCAGTTAGATTTACCCAACAAAGTTCTTGGGTTCACTCCGTGGAGAGGCTTAGGGATATTAGGCATAGCGATAAGAGGACGTAAGTCATCACCCTCTGGTGGTTTCCACTCGGTGACGAATTTAACGTCAAATTCTTTTAACAAACTTTTCCTACTCGACATCTACCTCCTTTCTTTTGTTAAAATAGGATATAACATTTTGTTATATCCTATCTCTGTTAATGTTGTTGCTTTGTTATATCATGATATAACATTAAAAGGGAACTTCGGACAAATCTATCTCTTCATCGTCCTTGATAGAGTCTGGGGACACTACCTCTCCAGTGCTCTCTTTCGGTTGCCCCTCGTCTCCGTGTGGCATCGCTACCGAACGGTCAGTAAACTCTGCACGAGCATAGTCATTCTCGGTGTAAACCTCGATTTCCACCGTAGGTTTCTTGGCTAGAAGTTTATTGTAACAAGCATCATAGCCTTTGACGATAGCGTCCTTATCGTCCTTGTCTTCAGCCATCTGGACACCTTTCTTTGCTCCTTCTTCAGTTGCGCCAAATACCATCATTAAACGCTTGTTATGGATGTAACGCCAGTTGTCGTTTTTAAATGATAGCCAGTGGTCGGCTGTTGGGAATTGAACATCACCTTTGTCCTCGAAGTGGAACTTCATAATGACAGAGCCATTCTGTCCTACCTCTTTAATTTCTACACCATCACATTTGACAGTGTATTTACCATCGGCGGCATATGATTTGAAGTTGCCACCTGCTTTTTCTTCTGCTTCTTCCCAGTTAATCATTATTTATCTCCTTTCTTATTATTTAACATTGGAAGGTCATAATATTCTCTAATCGCAGTGTCGACTGCCTTTAGGTCATTTTCAATTTCGCTATTCTCAAATAGACCCATTGGAGTTTTTGTAACATCTAAACCATCAGTTTTAGTATGGAAGATGTATTCTCCGTCTTTACATTCTGCTCCCAGCACTATCGTAAATAAGCCCTCAATACACACTTTCTCATCGAGGAGTTTACCGATTGTCTTTGGTTTGCTTTCTCCAAAGTCATTCTTGTCGATGTGCATTACAAAATACACAATCTTGTCGTCTGGGACACGAGTCTGGCAAAGCTTGATAAGGCGATAAAAGTTATCTGCCAAATCATTATACAGTTCGAAGACCGCGTTACCCTTGTTCTCTCTATGCCCATTCATAAACTGATGTGTAATTAGATAACCTGCGTCATCTATTACGATAGATTTCTTTTGAGTAGATAGAACTGCCTTCTCTATCTGCTCATAATTTGTTGTCTCAAGCGTGCTGTCAAATTTACCCCTGAACGGCAGTGGCTTCTTATTCACGTTAATAAGAGCCAACTCATCATGAGCGAAGTTCCGCATGCTTGTAGATTTGCCAGACCCACTAGGTCCACAAATCAGCACGAGTTGTGCCATAAAGCACCTCCTTTCTAATTGTATTATTCTCTTAATATATGGTTCGGATGACTCTCGCAGTTATAAGCCATCCTAATCTGAGTATATCAAACATTACCTTTTTTGTCAAGGACTTTTATCTTCTCCATGATTTCCGATAGTTCGTCAAAGCTAATCCCATAGTCCATATATGGGTCGCCACAATCGGTCATGACACACCTTTCTAGTGGTTTATTGTAGTCTGGGTGGTGAGCATCGGCTTTTGCACTGCCACAGACTTCGCAAGGACGTTGAACTATATCGCCTCTCTTTATCGCATTCCAGAGTTTTCTTTGTGCCTTGCGCTCATTCGAATACCTTTTGCCTTTCCTCTTTGCTCTTTCGAAAAATTCTTGTTTGTGAGCTTCATAATATGCTCTTTTTTTCTCTTTATATCCCTCTTTTTCTCTATATCTTTTTTGGTATTCTTTATTTTTTTCTACATTTTTTTCTCTCCAAGCTTTCTTCATGGCTCTATACTTTTCTGGGTTTTTCCTGTATCTTTCTCTATTATAAGCATTTTTCTGTTCTCTATGCTCTTTGGCATACTGAGCCCATTTGTGCTTATTTTTCTGATAATATGCCCTTCTTTTTTCTAAATATTCTTCTCTTGTCATAGCTAAATTATACCATACTTACTCTGTAAAAGAAATACCCTGACTCGTCAACCACACATCAGATGCGAAGTCAGACTTATTCTTTAGACACTCATAGATAGCGTCCTCGATAGTCCCTTCAGCTTTGAGATACCAGTATGTTTGTGGCCATTTCTGACCGATACGTCTAATGCGTCCTCTCGCTTGGATACTCGTGCTATACGAGTAGCAAGCCTCTACACTTACCCAGTAGTGTAAGAACTGTAGGTTAAGAGCCTCAGAGCCACTCTGCCATTGGCATAACACCATATCGTTTGGACCGATGGTGTCAGCGGTAGGGATTTCGTGATGTGTCCCGTCTATTCTCCATACCTTTGCTTCGTCTGGCAATGCCTTACTAATTATAGTTTCCAATTCATCACCAGTCTTAATAAAGTTATAGAAGAAGACACAGCCACTCTCCAAGCCCTCTACGAAATCCTTAATCCATTCCTGTTTGTCTTTAGTAAAGCACTGCCGTCTCAATTCTGCACACAAAGCTCCTGCCGTGTCGAGGAACTCTCCGTCTGCATTCTCTCTCGTTTTGAGAGTTTTATTATAGCTAGCAGGTTTTTTGAAGTCTACTACCTTATGTGTCTGCTCAGGCAATTCGTTCATAATCTTGCTAGTGTCAGGAGCATAGCTAATCCTTGCCCACATATCTTTTAGTCTGTCCTCATGTCGCCAACCAATAATCTCAGGGTATCCCTTATAAGTCTGCACGTTAGCGAACTCACTCAAAAAACTTGTTTTATTTCTTACTAAATTACACGCAGTAAAGTATGGGTAAAGCTTTAGCCATGTGTCGCCTGGCGTACCTGTAAAACCTGCCCAGTCAGTGGTCTTCTTGGTGATTTTAAGGAATGCTTTGCCCATTCCAGAGCTAATACCAGCTCCAGCTTTTTGTAGTTCGTCGAAGACAAAGACATAGTCTTCTATTTCCAACCAGTGTTCGTTCACCCACGTTGCGAGCTTGTGCCACGAGAGGACAGAGAAAGATGATAGTGATTTAGAGAAAGAGGGACAGAAGAGGTTAAGGTCATCATGGTGGTCAGTCGTCTTGGCTTTACTCGCCGTAGTTATGACAAGTATTTTATCCTTACCCGTCTCTTTACATTTCTCGCATGCCCACACCATGCTTGTAGGGTTCTTGCCTGAGTTGTGAACTATAAAATTATGTTTGCGTCCGATACAATATGTGTGTGGTGCTGTTCGCAAACTGATGGTATAGTAAGGTTCTGATGGTAAGACCTTGAACGACCACGAGCCCATTCTTTTATTGTATCCTTCGACATCTCTGGGAACTTCTTGCACATCTCCTCGTAAAACTCTGCTCTTTTTAAATTCTCTGCCAGAGTCCTCCCCATATTCTCTGTCAATCTTAGATACTCTCTCCTCACATACGCTCTGTCTTTGTCCGTATATCTCGCATTCGCTGGACGTGTTGGCTGTTTTATTGCTCCCATTTTTGTCCCCCACCAAGCATTGTATTTTACCGAACACCACTCTAAATTCTCCACTCGATTGTCCGCTCTGTCTCCATTGATATGATTTACACATAGCAATTTTCTCGGATTTTCCAGCCAGTTCTCCGCTACTATTCTGTGAACTTTTACAGTTTTCCCGTTCATTACCGTTCTGTAATAGCCGTTGACATCTTTCGCAGGTGTCATCACAGCAACTGTGTTTGCATTTTGTTTTCTTGTAGTCAAAAGTCTGCCCATATTGCTTACATAATAATTCGAGCTGAACCCTTTGGCTTGTTTCCAATGCTCCCCAGATAAGCTGATAGAGCGGATAAAATCCTTCTCCATTGTAGAAAGGGTGGTCATAGGTTGTTCTGATTGTTTCGCTGTCATAATTAAATTCTATCATAGGTTTAGGTTTATGACAAGTCCTAAACATATTACCAACTTCACTAGGAGTGAATGTATTATCATACTCGTCATAGCCCAAAACCATGTCTCCGCATTTGACATCTTCCACGTTTTTATATGTTCCGTCAGCCATTTTGATTGGTGTTCCTTTTGCTAAACACCCACAGCCCGCAACCATGATGTGTTTAGAGGTTAGAAGCTGAGCTACTGACTGCCTTTGAAAGTCTAATAACTCAGCCATTACCACCTCTCTCGTAGTTCTTTGATATATTTTCCTACTACTCCCCCAATTTCTTCTGGCTTATGCCACGCATGGATTACACGTTCTTGACCACCTTCGCCATCATTTTCCCAGTGCCAGTCGCAACTAGCACCACACAATTCACACACACCACATTCGTCATCGTCACCCCAGTCTATACACTGATATGGGTGGTCGCAGTCGCATTGAATATCATTCCACGGTTCGCTACCCCATACCCAACACACGTTATCATAGTCGTCCTCGATAGAGAAGTCGATAGGTTCTCTATCTTCTGCGTCGCTATGCCTAACCCTTAAATCATATTGCTCTAATTCTTTTTCCATACTACGCCCTTTCTATTTCTTCTAATTGTTCTTTGGTGAAAAACTTATTCCCAAATCTGACAAGTTCCTCTGTTGTATCTATATACTCTACTTTGATTTTCATTAACCCTCCATAAACATTTTAATAACCTCTTTTACTAGCTCTCTATCGCCTTCAATCTCTATTGTCTTATCTCCTTTCTTTAGAGTTATCTTAGTATTCAATATCTTTACAGAGTTATCTGCGTCATAAACACGGCTGAGTATTACAGGTTCAGTCGCTTGCTTTGATACATTTACATCAGGTTCTACCATTGGTTTCGCTACTGTCTTAGGTATCCTGCTTGAATAGTCTGGCATTTTTGGACCTAGCATATACCTATACTCACCATGCCCTAATTCTATCTCTGATACGTGTCCCCGTTTAATCAAGTTATTTAACCATGAACGTCCTTTAGTTATTCTGTCGGGGCTATACCCTACACACGTTACGACTTCTGTTCTTGTCCTACATTGTGATAGAGTTCCATCTCTTTCAAGTTCTTGTAGTCTCCCATATAATGCTTTGCCTTTTTCAAAAGCTGACATTCCTTTTTTCATTTTGTTTTTAGTCTCCTTTCTAAATGTTATTCTTGATACTTCCATTATATTTCTCCTTTCTCTATAAAGTCTATTACATAATCTAATTCGCCAATAGCAACATGGTTATTGTCCCCATCATTCAAATCTATAATGTCTGACTTGACGCTCTCTAGGATATGTAAGACCTGGTGTTTTTCTTTTAACCATGCCTCGTGTGCCTCATTTAATTCACTTGTTGCGTCATATACCATTCTGCCTAGGTTATAGTCTGGTCTATACCCAGCCTGTTCTGCTTCCTCAATGCTAGCAAATCCTAGGTCGTTAGCACTCTCGGTTAATTCTAAATTTAATCTACCTATCTTACTCATAACTTCCTCCTTTTCTTCTTTAACCCCTATGGCCGACACTGGTCATGTGACCCCACGACCACAGATTAACTACAACTATGACCCTCGTGGAATTTTACATAGAATACTCGAAGTGTAAATAACTCGATTTATCTCGTCTCTAGCATAATCGTCAAATGATTAGTTGTGTAGTTTTGCTAGCAACCCACTCGTTATGGACACAACCAGTGCCTCCCATAGGAGTTAAAGAAATTTTGTTAAATCATATCTCTGTTAAAGTTGTTATTTCCTTTCAAACATTTTAATTGTCTTGGTGTCCATATCTTTCATCATCTCTACACCCTTGAGACAAGTAGTCTTGTTCGAGACATAGTCGCATGATACTTTTATAATCGTCTCATATTTTTCTACTTGGTCGGTTAGATATACCAACCTCACTATTGCCCCGATTAAGCCACCCGCTAACATTACGGCTAGCACGATTACCCATGCTAGTGCTGTTTTAGTATTATTACTTTTCATATCTTTACCCTTTCTTTAACTTTTAATAATCACGTCTATACCTAGTTCTGCTAACTTACGTGTGTTTAATTCAAATTCGTTGCCATCTACTCTCAAGATAGCAGTTCTCATGTCCCCCTCGTCAGAGTTTTCATCTACATAACTCATACAATAATACTCTGCCCCCCCGTCAGTTTTGTGATAATACAATTTCATTTATGATTTCTCCTTTCGTTTGATAGTTGCTTTATAGTTTCCACCTTATCACACTTTGTCTATTTTGTCAATGCTTCTCCTTTCTTACTCTATTACTACCCATTCGTCTCCGTCTCCGTCAATGTATGGTTCGATTGGGAACGGCTCTGTCTCGTCTGGTCTGATATACCCATAGATGTCATCGTCTCCCCACTTAACACCCATGCCTTGCCCTGCGTGTATCACCATCTTATTCCACAACAAGTCTCGTGGGTCTCCACTATGTTGCCCTAGATGTTTGATAAAATCGTCATATACCATTTCTTCTTCTTTGGTTTCTATCACACACCACCAGTCTCGGTAGTCTTCTCCATTCTCATAGACGGGGTTATATTCAACTGGCTTGCCGTCCATAGTCTTACGTTCCATTTCTATAATCTTCATTACATTACCTCTCTTTCGATTACCTCGAACTCTACATATTCAGAGTTTTGGCTCGCAAGCAACACATACCCGTCAAATCTTTGGCTCTCATAGAATTCTCTACCATATTCTTTTTCTTCTTTTATCTCTCTCTTAACTTCTTCTTCCATACGTTTCAATGCCTTCTCTTTACTGTAGAAAAGATACACAGAAAAACCGTTGGCTTCTGGGTCTTCCCATGCTGAATAGTTAATCGTTAAAACATATACTCTCATTATCTTTTTCCTTTCTTTAACTTATTAGAACTCCCCCTTTTTTAACATTCCCCCAACTTATTTCGGTTGCCTCATTTCCACTTATTTCTTGAACAAAGTATGCTCCATGTAGCCCATTTAATTCCTCATCATCACCGAGATATACTATATCGGTGCTGTTATAATCTTTTAATAGTGTTCTCAATTTACCCACTGTTATCTGTTTCATATCATTCTCCTTTCTCGTTATAGTCGAGATAGTCATAGATGTCATTTGCCTCATAGAGGTTTGCTAACCTATTACCCTCTGTCTCGCTTTCGGCATAGATACCCATACACTCCCACTCCTCTGACCTCTTATTATATCTTACTAATTCCCACATACAGACGTCTTCTGCGTAGTCAATGTCATATTTCTCTCTGTTCATTTTGTCTTCCTTTCTTTACTAGTAAATACCTCAATACTTTATTTTTAACATCAAGATAATGGCTTACCATAGAACAGTTTCCCTCTGGCATTTCAAGTTCAAGATAATAGTAGTCTGCGAACTCCTCGCCTTGTATCGAGTATGCTAGTCTTTTGTCTGTCTGTATATCTGACACATAAGTTCTAGTTGTTAGTCTTTCTAAATCTTCTAGCACGTCAATAAGATTTTCTCCCTTTCTCGCTAGAATAGTCAGTTCATAATTAAACTCTCCCTCTGTCGCTTGGTTGTTAATAACCTTTAATGTCTTTATCGCTTTGTCTTGTGCCTCTCTGGTGTCTATCTCTATTTGGTCTAGCACCCATTGTATGTAGTCTATCGCTGTCTTTAGTTTATCTTTGTCTTTCATTTTATTCTCCTTTCATAAACTTTTTAACCTGTTCCATAAAATCTTTTTGGCGTTCATAGTCGCCATAGATTTTAGGCATAGCGTCATCATCTTCAGGGGCGATATTGTTAGCCACCCACTCTGCCACTTCCCAGTCGTCTCTATACTTAGTAATCGTGTAGCCCATACCATTGTTATCTGATAGCACCAGTAGTCCATCGTAGTTAGTATAGTTATCTAACTCGTGTAATATCTCTATCATATCTAATGCTTGCTCATACTCATTCGCTTGTAAGGCGTTGCTCGCTTGCTCTTTAATCAGTTTCACCATATCTTTATAAAAACCTATGGTGCTGTTATCTATATCGTTAAAGATACAGTTAGTATCATTCATCTTTGTCCTCCTTTCTATCTAGGTAATCATACATATCTTCCTCTAGCCATATCAGTTCTTGCTCTCTATCATATTCAAAGAGAAAGCCTGCGTATTCTATCTCGTCTTCAGTATAGCCGTCGGCATACTCTTTCAACCTCTCGAACTCGTCGCTAGACATAAAGGCATACTGGTTGTTAATGAGGTCGGCGAATACCTTGTCTGCCTCTATCTTACTTTCGGTGTCCGTCTTTTTGTCTTTGTCCTCTATCGGCACTCTTTCGCCATACTGATTTACCTTTGTTGTCGATAGAGTTTCTTCCCAAGACTTGTCGCTTTTAGTCTGTGGTGAATAGTGGTAATGGTCGTAGTAATAATCAGAGTAATACCCATAGTCTCCATACCAGTCGTAAGATGAGTATGACGACCACTTATAGTTAAGGTTGCTCACCCAGAGGTCGCCGTCTTTCTGCCACTTGCCATACATCTTAAAGGCATTGTTCTTGTATAGGCACAACACTCTGTTGCCCTCGACTATCTGTTCTATCAACTTATCTCTTGTCTTACTCCTGTTATATTTCTTGAGCATTGGACACATGGCAATAACAAAGTCTTGAGTGTCGCTAGATAACGGACTAACCAAACCACCCTCGCCAATTACCCCGTTGTGGAAAAGCACACTCTCTGCTTTACCACTTGTCTGTCTCAACTCACCGAAGTTGGTAGAGATAGGGAACGGGTGGCAAGTCTTGCTGTCGTTCTCTCCACTCGTGCCAATTCGAAAGTGAATAGCGAAGTTAGTATTCTTAAACTTCTCTGGCTTTTCTAATTCTTTCAAGAGGTCGTCAAGTTCCATAAAACCTTTACGATAGAACACCTCTCCTTTCTTACCTACAAAGGCATACCCTGCCCCGTCGGGGTTAGTTTTCCACATCTGTTTAATCTGTTCAACACTTGGAATATCTACACCCTTTGGACTAAAAGCGATTACACACATCTGTTATTTTCTCCTTTCTTTCTCTGTTAAACCTCTATCATGACCTCGAGTTCGTTGTCGTTCATCTTGTCCATATCTAGTGTCTCTTTGTTCTTGGCACATTTCATCTTGGTTCTCTGTATATGTTCGTCAAGGTATAGGTTATCTTTGGTGTGTAGAATATCGTCAAAGGTTCTCTCGATATTCTCATCTCTTACGGCATGAGCGATATTCCTAACTATCTCGATATAAGATAGCACCTCTCTGTAATCTATCGTGCTTTTGAACACCCTTGCCTCAATGGTGTTGCCACTCAAGGTGATAGCCGAGTGGTGGTCGCAGTCTGGAAGAACACCACCTTTCTTAATCTTACACTTTATCTCGACATCTGCGTTCAGTAGTTCTTTGGTGTAGCCGTTAATCAGTTCAGTCTTTGCTTTCTCTGCTTTACTGGCACAATACTGGGTGTATTCTCTGCCACCTAACTTTTCAATTTCAGGTTGGAACTTCTGGAATAACCAGTCGAACCCTTGATATGCTAGACTTGGGTTATTTTTGGTGGCATTACCGAAGTCGAAGAACTTTCTCGACAGATGAATATGTAGTCCGTTAGAGGTCGGTTGGTCTGTATAAGCACCATGTTCTTTCAAAAACTCGAACCCCTCGTTTAACATCTTGACTGTGCTTTCTGCTGTCCAGAAGGCATAAGAACAAGGTCGGCTAATCATTTCCACCCCGTTCTCCAGAGAACTGTCATGTTCATAGACAAACAAACCTTGTGTAATACTCGAGAACTCATCTAAAATCTCGTTAATTCTCCAGTTGTCGTCCTCGTCTGTGTCGTAGTCGTCTTCATCATATACACTCACCACACCACTATCGAACTCTACCTCTATCTCGATACCATAGAACAGATATGGGTGTTCATTCGCTAACCTTAACGGCAACTGTTTGATAGAGTGGTGTCTGTCTGTATGATAACCCCTAAATGTTGTGTCGTAGATAAAGGGGTGGGTAAGTAGCCACTCTCTGTTCCATGCTTGGTTCTTCAAACATTTTTCACACACCCCTGTTCTATACCCGTCATCTTTACAAGCATTACAAGTGATAGGTTTTAGGTGTGGCTTTACTGTTAATAAGTCCATAAATTCGTTAAACATATTGTAGTCCTTTCTCTGTTAATCGTTTATGACATAGAGGTCATCTTTAACCTCTCTTAAAGTTAGTTGATATTGCTTATCACCAATGGTGATACTGATATACGCCCCCTCGTGAGTGTCGGCGTCATACACCATGTCCATCTCTGTTGCCATCTCTGGCTCGAACATTTCAGCGTCGGTGTTATTCGCTAGTCTGTCATAGATTAAATCGTATAGTTTAGTCTTTTTCATATCTGTCCTTTCTCTTATAGGTTGTCCTTGATATATTGCTCGACCTCTTGCTTGGTCATCTCTTGGTGTTCCCTAAAAACAGTTAGCACCATTCGTTTCATAGAGGTCATGCCCTTGCCATAACCTTTAGCATAGTCTAGTTTTTCCATATCTTATTCCTCTCTGTTATTTATTGTTCTCTATCTGCTTGATAAACTTCTCTGTTATACTCTGGTCGTCCATAGGGTTCTCATCTGCTACCATGCTTTCTCTATACACCTCGCCCATACTCTTTGCCATAGTAGATAACAGATACCGACCAGATATATCGCTATACCTAACTGTTATGTCATACCCTTGAAAGTTTATTTCCCCTATTAACCGATTATACATATCTTACCTTTCTCTGTTATTTTATTGCCAACCTCTAGTGATTACCACCGAGCCATAGACGTCGTTAATCTTAACTAACTCTAACACACTCGTCATAGGTGTCTTATCTGTTATCTCAATTTTCATATCTTATTCCTCTCTGTTAGTTCATTTCCATTACAGATAGCACCAAGAGTGCTACCCCTGTTAGACCGATTACAAGTGTCATAATACTCATAACTACCCCTTATTTGTTAATTGCTTTATAGTGTGCTACCCCATTAGAAAAGTCAGTTAGCACATAAACCACCCCGTCTATCTCGTATCTAAACCTCATCTTACGCTACCTCTACCACTAAATTGCTATTTAACTCTTTGTAGTAGTCATTGACTACCATATCCCAGAGCCACTTTTTATATTGTTTTTTGGACATAGTTGTCCCCTTTCTTACCCGAATTATTGCGTATTATCAGGGGTGAAAAATTCGGGTAGTCATATTTCACCCCTGAATTATACGGGGGTAAATTGTGTGCTACTCAACCACCACACAATTCACCCCATATAATTCCAGTTGTTAGGTCAGTCCTATTCGCCATATCAGTTATCGCCCGACACCACACAGGGACATATAACACTCTTAATCGGGACACAATGCCCCTATCTGCCACCCCTGTTCTCTAGTCTGGTAGTCATAACTGATTTTGTCTAATTTCCAGAGATAACTCTTGCGTGAGCCACCTCTGTTATATAGACGGCTGAACAGAGATATAACGGTGATTTTAAGAGTGATTTGGTGCTATCACCTCTGTTAAACCTCTGTTATTTGTTAAAATGCGAGCATTTACCTCTGTCCTACCCCAGTTTATCGCCCTTATATTCTCTTAGCCATATCTTATCACCCCCTAGCACTCTGTATATGGTTAAAGGTGTGCTTTACCTCTGTAATAACTCTTAGTGGTAGAAACCTTGAAACACTCTGTTAAACATCTCTTATGGTGGTCTGTTAGCCATAAGCGACTACCTCTGTTAAACCTATTTCAAACAGAGGTAGATGCCTTATCTAATACGTTGGCTAATCTGTTAGCCTCTGTTCGTAATCTGTTTTTTTTGAGGTGCTGTCGCTGTTGCTTGCGACCTGCCTTGACTATATCACATGTTCGGTTTTTTAAGCAAGCGTCCCTCACCAGAGGTCGAGGTGTGTTTTTAACAGAGAAAAACAAAAAAAGTCTAAAATGTTGTAAAAAATACAACAAAACAGGGGTGGCTTTGTGTGTTCAAAAACTGAAAAACCGAACAAAAAATCATATTATGAAATGAAAAAATAAAAAAGCAAACAGAGGTAGTGTGGTGGTGTTCTAGCGTTTTTTAACCTGTTTTAACAGAGGTATCTGTGGTGGTGTGCTTGACAAAATAAAGAAAATATGGTGGCTAACAGAGGTGCTACGCGTGCGTGTGTGTGTGCGTGCGATAAAGAAAAATAAAAAAACAGAGGTAGAACAGAGGTAGATTATGGGTATGCGTTCGGTTTCTGTTCGGTTTAACAGAGGACTAACAGAGGTAAAACAATAATATATGGTGAGGGTTGTTCGGTTTTTATTTTAAGAGAAGTTCAAGAGGTAGTGGTGTTCGGTTTAACAGCGGTGATAAGATATTTTAAGATAGCCACCTCTGTTTTTTGAAATTATAACATCAAAATTGCGATTTGGCAATGGGGACAGACCCCCGAGTGATGTGAAGAG
>JAEEGL011921757.1_pt1 | contig 13250 bp, 12 predicted proteins | sample 9134231 | NCBI WGS metagenome assembly JAEEGL01 (sample SAMN16246548, study PRJNA631951) | gut metagenome | biome: gut microbiome; feature: rumen; material: fiber-attached | host: Bos | place: Iran: Karaj | collected 2018-10 | reverse complement strand
TTTCCGCTGTCTTACTTTCAGCCCATCCTTGAAAGGCATATCCTGAATAAGTAGGTTTTTTACTACTTAAGGTTAAATCAACACCATATGTTTTGGTTTGATTACCTGGAGCACCACTTCCACCATTAGCATCATATTTTATAGAATAAGTATCTATCTTCCAATTAACATATACAGTTACTGTCTTATCACCAGTAGTTAAATCAGCACCAGCAAAGCCATTAGCATCGTATGTAGTAGTTGTTTGACTATATGATGTTCCACTTCCATCGGCTTTGGTATTCCACTCTGTTCCATCATTAACATGATATCCCGTTCTAAATAGATTAATATATGAAGCACTATTATAATTATGAAGTCCACTTGTTGCAGCAAAAGTATTTTGATTTAAACTTCCAACTTTTCCTCCATATACACCTCTAAGGAAATTACTATCGCCATCATAAGTAACTAAATTACTAGTAATACCATAATTCTCTCCGTGTTCAGAAGCCATACTTCCACCATTTACATGGTACCTTACGTATAAATAATTACGTCTATAATATAGATTTATTACTCTTGAGCCATTAGCTAGTACTGTTGTCGTTGTAATGGCTGTACTTGTTGGTCTTGTTGTTCCACCTGTTATATAGCCTCCATCATAGGTAAAGCCATCTATTTTCTTTAGTTCAGCAAGTTTAACAAGTGTTATTGTATCTCCGGTTGTTCCAATTTTTTCTTCAGTACTATTAAGCGTATAAGTTTTAGCACCCATATTTCTAGTATAATAATTTACCGTATATTTAGCTTCACCAGGAACCCACTGCGCATATAATGTTACATTAGCATCATTACTATATGTTCCTCCGGAATCATAATTAGTTCCACTGCCATTTTTCTTAGTATTCCATTTACTAAAATTATATCCAGCATACGTTGGTTTAGATGTCGTTAATGTTAAATTTTCCCCACTATTTTTGATTTGATCAGCAGGAGCATTACTTCCACCATTAGCATCATATTTAACTGTATATGTTATTCTTTTGGTTATTGGATAATATGTGTTACTAGCAGATATTTCTTTTTCTATTCCAACATCCCATGTACTTTCAGTAGCAGTACTACTTGTATTCCATCCAATTATAGTATAATGTTCTTTTGTAATTGTAGGACTTTTAATTTTGCAACTTTCAGTGCCCTTTGCAAGACAAAACTTTTCAACATCAGTAGTTTCATTATCAATTTTATCAGCATTACCTTTTTTAAATATAATTTTATACATTGATATTTTTTGAGAACTATTAGTATAGTTACCTGTTTTATCATATGTTCTTGCTTCTACTTTACCAGTACCATTAATATTATAGGTAATGTTTACACTATCTTCTTGGACACGATACCATGTACCCTTTTTTATTTCAGTAGTGCCATTTTCACTACACTGCATTACATTGTTATTAACAGTACAACTATAGCCCTCATTATTACTTGTTCCATTTATAGGTGATTTAAAATAGTTATAATGAGCCCCCTTAATATTATCATCTTTATAAGTAATAGTTACTCTTTTATTAGTACTACTTACACTAATAGTAGGTCCTTTTATATTAGAAGTACTATATAATTTAGCTTCTGCTGAGCAAACAAATGAACCACCATAAGTTTTCATACATACTTTAACATAATAATTAGTGCCAGATTTTAATCCCGTAATACTACATGTTTTAGTTTCTTCATTAACATAAACATTATCCGTATTATCCATATTGTTAACAGTAGTTCCATAGTAACACTGCCTTGTTCCGTCTTGAACATTACTTGATCCTACAGAATCAGTAATTTTAATTTCTTCTATTTCATCAGTAAATGTATTTCCACCACTTACAGTTGGTCTCTCAGTAATTTTATCATTTGATCCAACACTTGTATTTGTACAAATATCCAATTCATCGGGATTTACATCAGCAAAAATTAGTGTAGCTTTTTCAATAGCCTTAGTTACACCATTTTTACTTACAATAATAAAACTGTTTTTATCATAATTTTTCTTATATTTAGATGCTAAAGCATCTTTTTCTTTAATAAAGCCCTTATTAATTAATTCACCAATTGTTGTACAAAAATAAATACTTTCAGTATTGTTTTCTACTCTTTTCCAATTAGCATCTTCTTCTTCATTACTATAGCTAGCAGCAGCTTTTTCAATACCAGTAATAGCTATTTCCTCAGATTTTTCTTTTGAAGTACTTACTACTTTAGAAACACCAAAAGTACTAAGGGCTATTACTAGACCAGTAATTGCTACAACGGCTAGTAACTCAACTAATGTAAATCCTTTCCTTTTTTTCATATTATCACCTACTGAATATTCGTTACTTTAATTATATCTTTTACCACTTCCATTGCCTTTTTTAATTCGCCTTCATCAGCTATTTCAGATATATAATTATTACCATCTTTGTCTTCATTTAAATAGGCAACTTCCAAACTAGATTTATTGTCATCAATACCTTCAATTGAAAAAAGTACAAATTCTCGAGAATTATTTGGAATTTTAAATACAGTAATTATATTACCGATTTTTAATTCTTTTCTTTCATTAATAACATCGAACATATAATCACCTACCAACTATATTTCCAACAGCAGCAAAAATAACAAATGCAAGTATTAAAAAGCCAACTATAGTTATACTGCCAATTGTAATAAATCCCATATTTTCTTCTTTTTTAAGTACTCTAACCTTTGCCATATGCCTTTTTCTTATAATTTCATTAACTTCTTTTAAATCAGAAGATTTATAACTTTCTTTTTTAATAGATCTAAGTTCTTCAAAATGAGCAATTAAATTATATAAAACTTCTCTTGGAATATTTCCTATATTACCTCTACTTTTTGATAATATTAGTTGTGGATTTTTAAAATTTAATTTTTTATCAATTATTTCATATTCCATATTAATCCTCCCACTTATAGTTTCTAACTTCTTCCACGTCGATACCAAATTCTTTAATATAGGCGTCATGCTGTTTTAATCTATCTTTCATAAGGGTGATAACGCGTTTTCCCTCTTTGGTATTTTTTATATCTAAATGATTAATAATATCCATAACGATATGATATCTATCTGTTTCATTTTTAACTCGCATATCAAATGGCGTTGTAATAGTTCCCTCTTCCATATATCCATGAACAGAAACATTCTTATTCTCTCTTTCATATGTAAATTCATGAATAAGTGTTGGATAACCATGATAATTAAAGATAATTGGTTTGTCCTTTGTAAATATTTTATTGTATTCTGCATCCGTTAATCCATGTGGATGTTTCTTATTCGGAATTAGTTTCATTAAATCCACAACATTAATAAATCTAATTTTAACACTCGGTAAATACTCTCGCATAATAGAAACCGCTGCCATATTTTCAAGAGTAGGCGCATCTCCAATAGATACTAAAACAACATCTGTTTTCTTATCATCATTACTTGCAAATTTCCATTTGCTAAGACCTTTAGCACAATGTTCTTTGGCTTCTTCCATTGTAAGCCACTGTGGTCTCGGATGCTTAGAAGCCACTATTACATTAATATAATTTTTCGTTTTAATAACATGGTCAAAGCAAGAAAGCAAACAGTTACTATCTGGAGGTAAATAAACTCTAACAATATCGGCTTTCTTATTAGCTAAATGATCAATAAAACCTGGATCTTGATGCGTATAACCATTATGATCTTGTTGCCATACATTAGAAGTAAGTATATAGTTTAAAGATGCGATATCTTTTCGCCATGGAATTTCATTGCACATCTTAAGCCATTTAGCATGTTGACTTGCCATTGAATCTACTATTCTAATAAACGCTTCATAGCTAGCAAAGAAACCATGTCTACCAGTTAAAAGATATCCTTCAAGCCATCCCTCACATGTATGTTCACTAAGAAAAGCATCCATTATTCTTCCATCATAAGATAAATATTCATCATAATCTTTTTTAGGTAAATACCACGCTCTATTAGTAGCTTCAAATGCATATGAAAGTCTATTGCTCATCGTTTCATCAGGACCAAATACTCTAAAATTATTGGGATTCTGTTTAATTATATCTCTGATAAAACCACCAAGAACACGCATATCTTCCTTTTCAACAGAACCCGGTTTATCAAAATCAACTTTATAATCATCCATATTGGGTACTTTTAACTCTTTAAGTAACGTACCGCCATTAGCATTGGGATTAGAGCCCATGCGATTATATGGTATCATTTCTTTAATATAATCTTTTATTGAACCATCATCATTAAAAAGTTCCTCAGGATGATAACTCTTAAGCCATTTTTCTAACAATTTTAAATCTTCTTCATTATTAATAGCAAGAGGTACTTGATGACTTCTAAAAGTTCCTTCAATTTTTTTGCCATCGACTACTTTAGGACCTGTCCAACCTTTAGGAGTTCTAAGAATTATCATTGGCCATCTTACTCTTTCAACCTTATCATTATATCTAGCATCATACTGAATCTTTTTAATTTCTTTCATTATAGCATCTAAAGTACTAGCCATTTTCTTATGAAGTTCATAAGTATTACTTCCAGATACTAAATAAGGTTTATATCCATAACCCCAAAATAAAGAAGCAAGTTCATCATCACTTATTCGCGATAAAACTGTTGGACTACTAATCTTATAACCATTTAGATGAAGTATTGGAAGTACAGCCCCATCAGTTTTGGGATTTAAAAACTTATTAGAATGCCAGCTCGTAGCCATAGGACCTGTTTCGGCTTCACCATCACCAATTACACAAGCCGCTATTAAAGTCGGATTATCGAATACAGCACCATATGCATGCGACAAACTATAACCCAGTTCACCACCTTCATTAATACTACCAGGTGTTTCAGGAGCAGCATGTGAAGCAATTCCTCCTGGAAAAGAAAATTGTTTAAATAATTTTTTTAAACCTTCAATATCTTCGCTAACTTCTGGATATATTTCAGAATATGTACCTTCGATATAAGTATTGGCTACCATTGCATTACCGCCATGCCCTGGTCCCGAAATATATATCATATTTAAATCATTATCTTTAGCAATTCTATTTAAATGAGTATAAACAAAATTCTGTCCTGGAACAGTTCCAAAATGACCAACTATTTTTTTCTTAATATGCTCCATTTTTAAAGGTTCCTTTAAAAGAGGATTATCAAGTAAATATAATTGACCTACAGATAAATAATTAGCACATCTAAAATATGCATCTAATAATTTTATTTCTTTTTTAGTTATACTCATAATATATCTCACTTTCTATTCTACTAATAATAGTATAACATAAATATACATAAAATAAAAGAAAAATAAAAAAAAGTATCTAGTTATTTTCTAGATACATATTTTCCATCTTTAGTAGATATAATTATTTCTTCCCCTTCTTCAATAAATAAAGGTACTCTAACTAGCATACCAGTTTCAATAATAGCATCTTTTGTAGCGTTAGTAGCGGTATTTCCTTTAATAGCGGGTTCAGTCTTTGTAATCTTAAAGTCAATCTTTTCTGGAAGCTCAATACCAAGCATTTCTCCTTCAAAGAAAATAATAATTACTTCTAAACCTTCTTTTAAATACTTAACTTCTTCTGTTATTTGCTTTCTATTTAATTCAACCTGCTCATAAGTTTCCATATTCATAAAACTATAGTTATCGCCATCAGCATATAAAAATTGCATTTTTTGTTTTTCAACATGAGCAGTTGGTACTTTAATGCCAGCATTAAAAGTATATTCAGCAATAGAACCAGTTCTTAAATTTTTAAGTTTAGCTTTAACGATTGCCGCACCTTTACCAGGTTTAACATGGTTAAAATCTAAAACTTGATATAAATTACCATCGTAATTAATAGTTTGACCAGTTCTAAAATCATTAACATTTATCATTTAAAAACCTCCTAACTATTACTTTTTAGTTTCAACATGTTTTGTCGTTTTACGACAATGTTTACAATATTTATTTAATTCTAATTTCTCTGGAGTATTCTTTTTATTTTTTTCCTCAGTATAATTAATATTCTTACATTCTTCACATCTCAAAGAAACTAAAACTCTATTTTCGTTTTTCTTTGCCATAGTATATTCCTCCTTAAATCGCGTCTCATTAATTATATCATATTTTTCATATTTTATACAACTTTTTTTAAGTATTTTATTGTTTTTTTAATATAAAATGACTTCTTTCGAAGTCATTTATTAACTATTTTTTATTTTTTCAATGTACTTATTAACTTTATAAGACCATTCTGGGTCTTCGGCATACTTAGGATTCATTTGTTCCGCTGTTAAAAGACCATAGTCAACATAATTCTTTTTAATATTTGAAACAAATCCATAAATACCATCTGCTAAAGTATCATAAGCTTGGTATGAACCACATCCATAACCCTTTTGCCCACCGACGTTATTACATGATTTCATTATATATGAACAATCCCATGTACAACCAGTTTCATGCATGGCTATGGCTACCGCTAAATAAGGGTCTACACCAAGTTCTACTGAATACTCAGCGAAATAACTACCCATACCGGTTAAATCCGAAGATAAAATGTTATTTATTTTAGCTGTTAATTCTTCCATTGTTAAGTCTTCATAAACAACTATTCTTTCGGGTTCTTCAATTACTTCTTCTTCAGGAATAACTTCCTCTATAGTCGCAGGAGTATATACCTGTTTTGAATAAATTAAATTTTCTTCACCTGTTATTTTATTACAATAAATAATATTTGTAATAAATCCCAAAGTTAATAAGGAAGCTAGCATTACTCTTCCGAGCAGACTAGGTTTCATTTTTTCACTTCTTTCCGTCTTTTTCAAAAAAGACAAGTGCTATTATAGCAAATTTTAATCATTTTGTCAATTTATGACTCTTCTTACTTGTATTATAGGCATAATATATAAATCAGTTACAACAATGCCTGTACTGGCATTAAGAGCATGAACAAGCTGATTATTACCTATATATAATGATGAGTGACCAATATATCCGTCATAACCAGATAGAACAAGATCACCAGGTTTAAGATCATCTAAACTAACCCACTCGCCAGCATACTGCTGATCATAGGCCACTCTCGGAAGATCAATTCCAAAATTAGCAAAAACTAATTTAGTAAAACCAGAACAATCCGTACCTTCAGTTAGAGAATTACCACCATATACATATGGATTACCAACAAACTGTAAGGCATAATTAATAATTTCACTAGCTAAATCGCCATTGTAGGCAGGTTCATAATATACTGGCGGTGTATAAGTATACACTTCCGTAGTCTCTGCTACCTCTTCAACTGGTTCTTCAATTATTTCTTCAATTACTTCTTCTTCAGTACTTTCTTCTTCAGTTTTCTCTTCCATATAAAGAGCAAGCATTTCCAAATCAATATCTCTATTTATATTTTCCCTAAGTGTTAAAAAATCACTGTTTAGAACAATTTTTTGTTCGCCTACTTCTATATTATTATCGTAACTTCCTGTATTATAATCGTAAAATGCATAACATAAAACTCCTAGTAAAAGAGTCAGCGCTGCAATCTCCAATTTATGTTTTTTCACTTCTACTACACCTCATTCTCTAGCGGACATGTTCTATAATAGCATGAATTGCCATTATTTGTCAAATAATTCTATCATGATCCTCATAAAGCCTTATAAAATAAAGAAAAAATAAAATACAGGAATATTATATTCCTGTATTATATATTATTAAATTATGCTGAGCCCTAGTACAAGCAACGTAATACAAATATTTATCTTTTTCATCATATTTATTATCAGAATCAGTATAAATAATAACTGAATCAAATTCTAGTCCTTTAGCAATATAAGAAGGAACCACTACTAAATCCCTTTTTATATGGGCAAAATCATCTATCAAATAAATATCCATATTATCTTTTAATAAATCATATATTTTTTCTGCTTCTCTATCATCTTTAGTAATAATAGCAATACTTTTAGAAGTATTTTTCAAATTAGTAATATCCTTTATAAAAACCTCTTTTTTAGGATCATTTCTAAATATAATATCACTCGCTTTATCATTTCTTATTGCCGTAACATAATCAAGTCCAAGAATTTTATTGGTATAATCAATTATTTTATTAGTTGAACGATACGTTTTAGTAAGAGTTATATACTTTGAAGAATCAAATATGTTACCAAGTTCCTTTAAATTAGAATATTTATAATAAGGATTAATAGTTTGATTAGTATCCCCTAAAATCGTATAATTAGCCGTTCTAAATGTCCTCTTAATAATTAAATACTGTAATTTATTATAATCCTGTGCTTCATCAATTACTACTTCTTTAATTACATGATTAGTATTAAAGCCCACTAATAAACTTTTCAAATATAAGAATATTATAGCATCTTCATACAGCAAATAATTACCATTCATATTATAATTATATTTAGCATATTTACTTTTAAAAAAATCATTAAATATACCCTTTAAATCAAATTTAATATTTAAATTTTCCTTAAGTTTTTTAGCAATAGAATTAGCATTTTTTAAACTTCCATTATAGTTATTATTAGCTATTCTCTTGGCCATTTCTTCAATCCTTTCAAATAAAGGAAATTTATCATATTTATATTTTAACATATCATTTAATTCATCTGTATCAATCTCGATAAAATTATCAAATTCCAAATTCTTAATAAAATGAGTATTATCTATTAAATCATTTACATAATTATCTAAATCATTAATAATTTCATCAGATTGTTTATATTTAATTAAATCAAAATTACTGGCTTCTTTTTTATAATATCTAGATATAAAACTAGTAAAATTCTCAATATCTTTGTATTCATCAATATTTTGACATAACAAATCATAAAAAGTCATACTATACGTATTATCTTCACCAAGTTCTGGAAGAACATTAGAAATATATTCAGAAAACACTTTATTAGGAGTAAATACCACAATGTTATTAGAAGTTAAATTAGGTATTCGATATAATAAGAAAGCAATTCTATGTAATGCCACACTTGTTTTACCTGAACCTGCTATTCCTTCTACTATTAGATTTTTATCATCAGTATTTCTAATTACTTTATTTTGCTCCTCTTGAATTGTATTAACAATGTTTTTCATCTTATCCGAAGAAGCTTCAGCAAGTACCTCTTGCAAAAGACTATCACTTATATTCAAATCATTATCAAATATATTTTTAAGTTCGCCATTTTCAATAATATATTGCCTTTTTTTAGTTATCTCGCCTTTAATCACTCCACTAGGAGCCTTATAAGAAGCCGGCCCTGTTTCATAATCATAGAACATACTACATATTGGACTACGCCAATCATGAACATAATATTCAAGTTTATCTTCAACATGTGTAATACCAATATAAATCTTTTCTTCATCATCCTGCTCTTTAAAAGTTATCATTCCAAAATATGGTTTGTTCTGAATCTTAAAAAGTTTTTGTAAATAATTACCTTTTCCTTGCATAATACTGACTTGTAAATCAGATTCTGCCATCATACTACGCATTTCTGTAGGATCCATTTCCGCATGAGTATCCCAAATAAATTTTTTGAATTCAAGTATTTTAGAGTCATCATCATAAAGTTCTTGTCCCAAACTAGAAATCTTCTTTCTAATTAGACTAACCGTTTTATTCAGATAATTTCTCTCAAGCTCAAATTCTTTTCTTTCAATCTTCATATAACCTCCTTTATACAACAGGAAAAAACTACATATATATGTAGTTCAAAGATGCATCCATTTAATTTTAAGACTTTTTTTTAGTATTGTCAATACATTAACAACCTAAATCAATGCTACCACTAAAAGTTCTAGTAGTACAATCATATGTTACAGTAACCTCTACTTCATTAGGATTAATATCTACCTTAGTTTTTGGATTAGTAATAGGTTCAGTTAAATAACCATGTTCCACCAAAACTTTAAGTTTTATATTTTTAGGCGTATTACAAGAAAAATTCTCTGTATACTTATTATCCGCAGCATACATTTTAACTGCAGATATAATATTTTTTTCTAAACTTTGACATGATTTAACATCATTCTTGTTTTTAATTGCCACAATATTAGGAACAAGAACAAGTGATAATATAGCAATAATAGCAATAGTCATAAGTAATTCAATAAGTGTAAAACCTCTTCTATTCATTATTATCATCTCCATGATAATAAATTTCTTTTAAAGTTGTATTACAAATATTATTATCAGCCGTAAGAACATTTCCCGCATATAAATACATTACACAATTATCATTAAACACATATTTACCCGTATATAAAATATCATATGGATAAGTAATTGTCGTATTAGCTTCTTCTTTCATATTAAAATAATAATCTTCTTCTATTTCTTTAGTAAGCCAATCAAGTCTATTCTTTTTAGCCGTAAGAACAGTAAAATATGAAGCAAGTAGAAAAACAAATAATATTAAAATACCATATAAAACCGTAGTAATTGCAAATCCCTTATTATTTAATCTCATAATTCCTCCTAATAAGTAATAACCTTTTTACTAGTTTCATTTAATTTATCACTATTTTTACCAGAAATAACAATTGTATCTTTATTACCATCAGATATATATCTACTACTATTAAGCATATTAAAGACCATTTTAATATCAAATTCTGTCCCATTATGATCATAAGCTCTACATCTTTTTAAAAATGTTTTATCAAAATCCTTATCAAAAGGACTTACTTCTGGCTCCCATCCAACTCTTAAAGCAGATTCAGTATCATATGTTTTATCATTATAACTACTAGATAAAACATATTTATAGTTCTCATGGCTCTTAGAATATGGACTTCCAAATGGTAGAGCTACTATTTTTACATACTTTCCAGGAATAACTTTTTCAAGTTCGTCATAAACATAAGCAATCTCTTCTTGTACTCTACTAGCGGATGATTTTTTAATATCCAAATGTGTCTTAGTATGATTGCCAACATCATAACCATTATCAATAAGAAATTTAAGAATTTTATCATTATATTCTGGTTGATTAAATATACCACCAGTTACAAAGAAAGTAGCGGTAATATTACTATCTGGATGTTTTTTCTTAAATTCTTCCATTATGCCAACCGCACTATTAGGATCAATAATAATATTACCATTATCATCAAGTCCCGTTACCTTTATGTTATCTTCATTGCCATCATCAAAAGTAAGAATAATCGGACTTTTACCATATTCTGTACCAATTTCGCCATCAATATAATCCTTAAGTCTCACCATTCTATAGCCTTTTTCATAATAAAACTCTAAGTCTTCTCTAAAAGCACTTGGTGTTCTATTATAACCATCTTTATCGACATTTCCCCCAATAGTACCCGTACTACTAGAAGTCTTCTCCCTAATACCATGATACATCATAATAGGTACTTTTCCAAGTTCATTAATACCATCACTAGCTAGTTTTTCCTTATCGAGTTTACCAAGCGAAATAACAACATCTAATTTCATATCGTTTTCTATTTTAGTACCTTCAGCTATACTTTGCGATATTATTTTATCTTTTTCAATATCATCACTGTATTCATAGGTTGTATTAATATCAAAATGATATTTTTCTTTTAATGCATCAATTTCCGAAGCACTACTAATAAGAGGCATAGTCTCTTCTTTCTTTATAACAGGATTTTCTTTATTACCAAATAAAATTATAATTAATAATATTATAACAAAAATAACTGGCAATATAAAAACATTCTTTTTAAGTTTTCTCTTTCTTTTTTTCATACACTCTACCTACTTTAATATAATTATAATATATTTTACCCATTTTTAAAAGATATAAAACAAAAAAAGTGAGTATTTAACTCACTTAAGTCATTTAGACTTCCTAAATCAAGGAGATAATAGTATTACCTAAATAATAGTCTGCCTAAAGTAATACTATTATTAATATTATAACTTATTTATACTTTATTATACTTCATTGTATTAACAACAATTCCAAATATCAAAATAAAGCTAAGAATATACATCCAAATAAGAAGTATTGATATACTAGATAAACTACCATATACCAAATCATATCGGCCAATATAATTTATATAATAACCAAATACTGCTGTAAATAGCATCCATCCAACCGTAGAAACAAATGCTCCAAGAAGTGTTTCCCCTCTCTTAATTTTAATAGATGGAGCAATATTATATATAAGATTAATATTAATAAATATAACCAAAAATGTAAGCGGCCATCTAATTATATTATAAATAACTGATATTTTATCCAAGTGTTTAATTAATAAATTATGATATTCTAAAATCTCAATAATCTTATTACCAAGCATTGGTACAACGATTAAGAATAACAATAGTGCAATAATAATAAGTAAAATTATAACCGATTTTAATCTATCTTTTATTTGTGAAGAATCATCAACTTTATATAAACTATTAGAAGCACTAACAACAGCATACATTCCATTAGCTCCAATTATAAAAGTAACAATATTAATTATAGCGATTGATAAATCAAATGATTCACCAGAGATAGCATTTACAACAATTTTACTAGCATAACTAGGAAGTAAGTTATTAATAAGTGATATAATACTATCCATCGATATAGAAAAATAACTAGCTACTACGACAATAATAGTAAATATTGGCATACTTGCAAGCACAAAACTATACGACATATATGCTGGTAAGATTCTAAGTTCTTTCAAACTTAGAATCTTTAATAATTTTTTAAAGTATTTTTTAATTTTATCCATTTTGACTATTTTCCTTTTTATTTCGCATATCAATAGTAGCCTCGTTAATAGCATCATCCACTGTCTTAACATCATCCAAAATCATACTATAACCAACAGAAGCCCCATATCCATAAGGAAGTTCTTTTAATTCCTTATATATTTTTCTAACATAATTAACCACTTGTTTTTCATCATAACCAACCATGTATATTAAAAACTCATTACCATCCGTACGAATAATATCCGTATTAGGTTCTTGATTAACAATCAATATACTAGCGGCTTTTTTAATAACAATATCCCCTTCTTCATGACCGTGATTATCATTAATATCTTTAATATTATTAAGATCCACTACCACAAATGACTGCGGATAAACAACATTATCATCCCATTCTTTTATTTTACTATTTAAATATGTACGATTTTTAAGTGAAGTCATAGCATCTACATATCTAAGTTTGTCATTATTATATAAAAGTTTTTCATTTATTTTTT
>JAEEGL011352420.1_pt1 | contig 13250 bp, 13 predicted proteins | sample 9134231 | NCBI WGS metagenome assembly JAEEGL01 (sample SAMN16246548, study PRJNA631951) | gut metagenome | biome: gut microbiome; feature: rumen; material: fiber-attached | host: Bos | place: Iran: Karaj | collected 2018-10 | reverse complement strand
TGAAAGTTCTGTTCATCGGTATTTTAACTGAGGCGGCTCTGGCACAGTGCAAGATGGACAAAATGATAGGCACCTTCATTACTTTGGAGGATGCAGCTAACGAAATCGGCAGAATCTGCAACACTTATAACGCTATTGATGTGGATCTTACGGTTTTGCTGACCCATATAGGCTTTGAGGAGGATCAGAAGCTGGCAGAGCTGCTGCAGCCCGCATGGGGAGTGGATCTAATTATCGGAGGCCACTCGCATACCTTCTTAGAGGAGCCATGCGTTATTAATGGTATCCCCATTGTTCAGGCAGGAACCGGCACGGACCAGATTGGCCGATTTGACCTGGTTGTGGATACTTCAAAGAATTGCATAGAAAGCTACAAGTGGGAGCCGATTCCCATTAGTGATAAAACCTGCCCCAGGGATTTGGCTATCGAAGATATTATTTTAAATTACAAAAATACCACAGATGAAAAATATGGCAGAATCATCACAAAATTTGTTCGAAAGCTAACCCATCCTTCCAGATATCAGGAGACAGAGCTTGGCAATCTTTTCGCAGATATTATGAAGGATGCTCTGGGAGTGGATATATTCCTGCTGGCTTCAGGGTCAGTGAGACTTAAAGAGCTGGGGCCTGTGGTTACAAAAGGCGATTTTGATGCGACTTTCCCTTATGATGATGCGGCATTTGTCACCTATTGGACTGGAGCCCAACTAAAGCATGGCATTCTTAGAATGCTTAGGGATGAGGCTTTTGAGGGTAAGCACACGGAGTTTTATCAGTTATCCAAGGGCTTGGAGGTGGAGTACGACCAGAAAACCCACTCAATTTTGAAGTTTGATTTTGAAGGCGAGCCTATTGATGATGAAAAGATATATTCTGTGGGAATGCAGGAGTATCATTTCAAGAATCTGCCGGATTCCTTCGATCTGACTCAGGAAGAACTAAAGAAAAATCATTCACTGCGCGCTGTAGCTACGTCATGTTCTCAGGTTTTGGAGGAAATGCTTCAGAACGGACTGCATCAGGATGCGGTAGTTGAGGACAGAATTAAGTTACATCTCATTTAATGATAGGGGGACAGTAATAATGAAACATTTAAAGAAACTGACACTATTACATTCTAATGATATGCATGGCGATTTTCTGGCTGAGGAAATTGATAAGGATCTGGTGGGAGGAGTGTCCCTTTTATCAGGTTATGTCAGCAAAGTGCGCCATGAAGAGGAAAATGTTTTATATGCTATTGCCGGTGATATGTTCCGTGGGTCGGTAATAGATTCAGAATTTCACGGAATATCGACAATTCAGATCATGAATATGCTTTCACCGGATATCGTAACTGTTGGAAATCATGAAGTAGATTACGGAGTAGCACACCTTCTTTTTCTGGAAAAATGTGCCGAATTTCCGATAATAAACGCGAACCTTCATATAAAAACCAATAACGCGAGACTCTTCGAGCCCTGCAAAGTCATTGAAATTGGCGGTATGAAGATACTTTTCATCGGTATCATCACAGAGGTTGCGCTTATGCAGGTTAAGGCTGATAAGCTTATCGGAACCTTTGTAACACTGAATGAAGCTGCAGAGGAGATAGGCCGAATCTGTGATACCTACAATGCCATGGATATTGATTTTACGGTACTTCTTACCCATATTGGCTTTGAGGAGGATCAGAAGCTGGCTGAGATGCTTGACCCTGCATGGGGCGTTGATGTGATCATCGGAGGTCACTCACATACCTTTATAGAGGAGCCTGCAGTAGTAAATGGAATCCCGATTGTACAAGCGGGTACCGGTACTGACCAGATTGGTCGATTTGATATCCTGATTGATACGGATAACAATTGTATAAACAGCTACAGCTGGAAAGCGATTCCCATAAACGAGTCTACTTGTCCCAAGGATCCGGGCATAGAGGAGATAATAAATAACTATAAACACAGCACTGACGAAAAATATGGCAGGATCATCACAAAATTTGTTCGCCAGTTGACACATCCGTCAAGAATCAGAGAGACAGAGCTGGGGGACCTTTACGCGGATGCACTGTGTGAAACCCTGGGTCTTGACATGTTTTTTCTTGGATCAGGTTCTATTCGTACAGAGAAATTAGGGCCTGTTGTGACCAAGAAGGATTTGGATGAGAATTTCCCTTATGACGATAGTGTCTTTGCAACATATTGGACAGGAGCACAGATTAAGCACGGACTTTTAAGAGTTCTGAGAGACGAGGCTCTCGAAGGGGCTCACACGGAGTTTTATCAGCTCTCCGAGGGGTTTGAAGTGGAATATGACCAAAAGAGTCATTCATTTTTAAAGTTTAATTTCCAGGGAGCTCCCATTGATGAGAATAAGGTTTATTCTGTAGGCTTGCAGCAATTCCACTATACCAATGTGAAGGATTCCTTCGATTTAGAGCTGGAGGATCTTGATAAGAATAAGAAATCCAGGCAGGTCTGCACCTCCTGTGCAGGTGTCATCGAGGAAGTATTGCAGAGAGGCCAGCACCAGGATGCCTATGGAACAGGCAGACTTATCATACACCTTGCAGACGGAACAGTGACAGGGGTGTAAGTCATTGAACGCTGCGGATTAATACGAAAATTGAGAATATGTTCTGATATTAAAGAAAGCTAGCCTGTTAATGGGCTAGCTTTCTTAATGAGGTATAAATGCACTGTATTTATTGATCCAAATCACCATATAATTCTATATACTTTTGTAATTTTGCATCTCTATCAGAAATAGCAGAGTGTAGTAATTCGTTCTCAGAGACAAGGGATTCGTTCTCAGAGACAAGAGATATGTTCTTAGAGGAAAGAGACTCGACTTCAGATGTAAGGGACGCATTCTCGGAAGTCAGTTCTTCAATCTTTTTCTTCTGGAAAGCTTCGTGTGCTATGGCATCCTCACGCCTTCTGCACAGCTCACGAACCTGCTCATCGGAGTTGTATAAATAAATTGATTCAGCTGTAGAACTAAGTGAAGGATTATTCTTTGTGATCATCTTGATTTCCTCCCAGCTATTGGCTTTGAAAAGTCTTGCCCAGACATCAATACCGTACTGTTTATCTTCGTCTGATGCCATATCTGTGTGATTTAATTCTACCACCAGAAGATTGAACTTGTCAGTATAAAGATAGCCGTCACGAGCGTTTCGCATCTGATATCTTGCGAAAAATTCAGGATGGTCTTCGAACAAAGTAAAGTCCAAAAAGCCAATCTGATAAACGGGTTTAATTACAGAGTAATCCTCGCCTCTGTGGAGGTTGTCGAATTTTCGGCTTAGATATGCAAGAGAGCGCAGAGGCCAATTGTTATAGTTTAGTACCTGCATCTCAAGGTTTATATAGGTGTTGTTATTGAGAGATACGTAGATATCAAGCTGATATTCCTTATCATCAATTGCTTCGCCCGGGGTTATGGGATTTTCAATAATCACATCATCAACTTCATCTCTGGACAAATGCAAAACAGAGCATATAAGTCCGATCAAAGTTTCTCGGTCTTTCTGCAGAACTATACGAAACATATAGTCATTAGTCATGTTGTATTGAAGTCTGCCTTTGGCAGACATGAATTTATAATTCTTATTTTCCATTCTTTTCCTTTCAAACTAATTTTATAACTTAACAATACCGGTAAAGTCTGGGGAAATTGGCAATCTGCCAAATGAAATGCAGGTCTGAGAAATTGACTGCACAAGCGAATATATCAGAGTAGGATTGAAAAGAAAAGCGAATTAAGAAAACATTAAGGAAAAATGCGGAAACTTAAGAATCTTAAGAAAATCCTTAATTTCAGGTGACAGATGTGTGATTTTTGGCGCATTTTTCGTAATAAAGGTATATACTTATGTAGACTAAATATTTTGGACAGGAGATGCGAACATGAAAAAAGTACAATTAAACAAATACACAGATTTTATAGTAGAAGAAACCACAAAGCTTCTTAATATTGATTCACCCACAGGTTACACAGAGGAAGCTGCAAATTGGGTGAAGGCAGAGTTCGAAAAGCTTGGTTTTAAAGCTACAAAGACCAACAAGGGCGGCGTTGTTGTTGATCTTACAGGTAAAGACAAGAAAAACGGACTTTTACTGGAGGCTCATGCTGATACGCTTGGAGGAATGGTTGCTACCATCAAAGACAACGGAAGACTTCAGCTCACAAATCTTGGCGGTATGAATCCCAACAACGCAGAGACAGAGAATGTGCGCGTTGTTACCAAGTTTGACGGAATTTATGAAGGAACCTTCCAGCTTAATAATGCGTCCATCCATGTAAATGGTGAATACAACGATACCAAGAGAGAATGGGATAGCTGCGAGGTTGTTCTCGATGAGGATGTTAAGAGCAAGGAAGATACCGAGAAGCTTGGCATTTCCGTGGGTGATTTTGTTTGCTTTGAGCCCAATGTGAGGGTTACAAAGACCGGATATATCAAGTCAAGATTCCTTGATGATAAGCTCAGCGTAGGAATTTTACTTGGACTCGCAAAGTATATCAGCGAGAAAAAGATCACTCCCAAGAGAGCGCTTTATGCTCATATCACGGTATTTGAAGAGGTTGGACACGGCGGATGCGCAAGTGTTCCCGAGGGCTGCACAGAAGCTATTTCTGTAGATATGGGATGTGTTGGCGATGGCCTTACCTGCACAGAGAAGCAGGTTTCCATCTGCGCTAAGGACAGCGGTGGCCCCTACAACTATGAGATCGTAAAGGGTCTGGTTGAAGCAGCTAGAAAGAGCGGCGCAGATTATGCTGTCGATATCTATCCCCACTATGGAAGCGATGTTGAAGCTACTCTTGAAGCCGGCAACGACTTAAAGCACGGACTTATCGGAGCAGGCGTTTATGCTTCCCACGGCTATGAGAGAAGCCACAGAGACGGCGCAGAGAATGTGCTTCGTCTTTTGATTGAGTATGCCCTGTAAATTGACGTATTGCTGATTCGAAGGAAAATATTGCAGATTTTTTTGGAAAAAATTGGCAATGGAATAAAAATACCAAAAGTGTATAATTGGTTTTCTGACTTATATTTTTAGCGAGGAAAAACCATGAACAATACACTGTATATCTACGAAGAAGTATGTGACCTGATCAAAGAGAAAAAGCTTGATCAGTATGAGAGGGAGGGTGCTAAAGATAAGTTCATCTGGCAGTTTGCTAAAAACGGTTCATCACTTCATGTAAAGACTGTAATGCAGAGCCGTTACGTTCTCTATGCTACAGAGAAGGACTATAACCTTCTTATGAGAAAGGCAGATGCCGCTAATCTTGGTATTGTGCTTAAGGAAAGCAAAAAAGAAATGATCGAGATGCTTGTATCTCAGTACGAGGAGGTTTCAAGCAAGGCAATCCTGTTTATCAGAAACGGTAACAAGGGGCTGCTCCAGAATCCTGATGAGAAGAAGCTGTCTCACGTCATCTATTTCTTTACCAATGAGAATCTTGAGTTTGTTCTTGATTGTCTCTGCGAGAACTACCTTGAAAGCAAGGAGCCTAAAAAGGTTAAGACCATGACCGTTTCAAGGCCTCTTGTACAGAAGGTTGTTCCCATTCAGAAGCCTGCGCTTCCGGAGCTTACCGATGACGAGATCAAGAATGTAATCCCTGAAGGATGCGCCGTATCACATAAAAAGTATGGAAAAGGCACAGTTAAAGCCATTCTTGAGGGCAAGATCAGAGTGCTTTTTGAGGATTCTGCAGAAAAAGTTTTCGCAGCGTCAGTATGCATCGATAAGAAATTACTTACAGTTATTTGATTAAAGCCGGGTTTAATGCCCGGCTTTGTTTATTCAATACGAGGAAATTCCTTTGGATTTCCTCGTATTGAATAAAAAGCGCTCCGCTAAGGATGCGACTGGTGCGCAGATGAATTTTGCAAGCTAAAGCTTGCGCGCACCAGCGCGCAAAGAGTCGCGAGCGACTCTTTGTTCTAATTTAGAAGAGTTTAAAGCCCACATTAGTGAATTGCCCGGTTACTGGTAAATTAGTTCGTTTACAAGTTCTTTTACTGTCATAATTTCGTTAACTCTTGATGCATTTTCTCCGCAGAAGAAAAGACCTTCTTCTCGATTTCCTTCAACAGCGGCAATCAGAGCTCTGCTGATACAGTAAGGTATGTTTTCACCTTTAGGACAGGCTGTAAGGCAGCTGTTGCACTTCTTTGCAAAAAAGGTTTTGCCCTTCTCCAGATTTTCCAGAAGAGGAGTGTAAATAGCTCTTGCAGGCATTCCTACGGGACTTTTAATTATTCTGATGTCCTCTGCTTTAGCATCAACGATCACCTGTTTGAACACATTATCTGCATCGCATTCTTTGGTGGCAATGAAGCGAGTGCCAATCTGAACACCGTCTGCTCCTGCATCAATTGCTTCTTTCACATCGTTTTTATCGAATATTCCGCCGCCTAAAAATACACGGATTTTCTTCTTGAATTCATCTTCAAAAGGCGCTATTACTTCTTTTACTTCTCTAAGAATCTGAAGATTAGGCTGACAGGTCTGTTCTTCAAGATCATTTGCAGAAAAGCCCAGGTGTCCACCTGCTTTATGACCTTCAATAACGATAAAGTCAGGCAGTAGCCCTGCTTTTTTAATAAATGATTTGCACAAGAGGAGAGCAGCTCTTTTGCTGGATACAATAGGGGCAAATAAAGTCTTGCTGCCTTTAACAAGCTCTGCCAGGTTCAGAGGGAGCCCTGCCCCTGAAATAATGGCATCTGCGCCGGCCGCTACAGCGGCCTTAACTGTCTCTTCATAATGGCTTACTGCCACCATGATGTTTACACCGATCAGTCCATTTCCCTGGGAAAGCTCTTTTGCTCGCTGTATATGCTTCTTTAGTGCTCTAATATTGGCTTCAAAAGGGTTTGTAAGGAAGTCAGGCTCCTTAAACCCAATATTTACCGAGCTGATAACGCCCATACATCCTTCTCTTGCCACGGCACCTGCCAGCTCTGATAAAGATACGCCAACGCCCATTCCGCCTTGAATTATCCCGTGTGCCAGTTCTTTTCCATTGATATCCATCTGAATCTCCCTATCTATTCATACAAAATTACTTAAAAATTATATAGTTAAATATTATTGAGATAATATAACAGAATGGTTAGGTTGTCAATTTATATCTAAGTCTGAAGTGGACCAGAGATGCCAGTTATTCGAATATTTAAATATCACAAAAAATATTGACAAGAAATCTAACCGGAGTTATATTGACCATATAAACAAAATTAGTCAAAAAGGATGTGAAAAGAAATTGCCTAAGTGTTATTCGGATGAGGAAAGAGAATATATCATAAGGCGCCTGAAGGAAGAAGCAGCAAAGTGCCTTACCCAGTACGGAGTTCGACGCACTACGGTTGATGAGCTTGTAAAAAGGGTTAACATTCCCAAGGGTACCTTTTATCTTTTTTATAAATCAAAAGAGATCCTCCTGTTCGAGGTGATTCAGGAGCAGCACGATGCCATAAATAATGGTTTGGCACAGGCGCTTTCGAAGATTTCCGTAAAGGATATGTCGGCTGATACTTTTACTGATCTGATCTTTGATTTTTTCAAAAAGACTGAGGAGATGCCCATTTTAAGGCTTCTTAACACTGACGAGGTGGAGCTTCTTGTGCGAAAGCTTCCAAGAGAAGTGGTTGAAGCACATCTTCAGGAGGATACAGGCACTATCGAGAATATGCTTGCCATGTTCCCTATGAAAAAGAAGGTGGACGTTAAGGCCATAAGTGCAGCTTTTCATGCAATATATTTCGCTACTTTGCATAAGGCGGATATTGGAGAAGAAAGTTATGATGAGGCCTTGAGGATGCTGATTTACGGAGTAGTGAAGCAGATAATGTGATAGCTCAAGAAGAGGATAGGGTCAGGCTATCAGAATTGGCTAACCATAAAAATAATAAGGTCCGGCGACTCGTCGGGCTTTAAATAAAAACATTTATTGACTATTTGCCCGAAAGTAGTCAAATAGATATGAGGAGATGACCATGATACAGGTAAAAGATCTTACTTTTAGTTACACCGGAAAACCATTTATTCAAAATATGAATTTCAGTGTGGAAAAGGGCGAAATCTTTGGATTTCTTGGGCCTTCCGGTGCCGGAAAAAGCACTCTGCAGAAAATCCTTCTCGGAATGCTTCCGGGGTATGATGGCTCTGCCACGGTGGGAGGAGCTGAGTGTAAGAAGCATGATTCTGATTTCTATCAGTCAATAGGTGTTGATTTTGAGTATTCAACCATGTATGAAAAGCTCTCTGCCAGAGAAAATCTCGAATTTTTCTCATCTCTGTATAAGAGGAAGGCGCGGAGTATAGACGACCTTCTTGTATCAGTTGGACTTGAGAACGACGCTGATAAACGGGTTTCAGATTATTCAAAGGGCATGAAAAGCCGCCTGAACTTCATAAAGGCTCTGATACATGATCCGGAGCTGCTTTTCCTGGATGAGCCCACAAGTGGCCTTGATCCCACCAACAGCAGACTTATGAAGGATATGATACTGGAAGAGAAGAAGAGAGGCAAAACTATACTTCTTACTACTCACAACATGCAGGATGCCACTGAGCTTTGTGACAGAGTTGCCTTTATCGTGGGTGGTCAGATATATGCGCTGGACACTCCTCACAATCTGATAATGTCTAAGGGAGCAGCAAAAATCACATATTCATGGATTGATGGCAGTGAGCAGACGGCGACCTGCGAGTTAGATGCGGTATCCGGAGATGAAAAGCTAAGACAGTTAATAGCAGAAAACCGCTTGCAGTCCATACACAGCAGCGAACCCACGTTAAATGATATTTTTATTGAGATCACAGGGAGGACTCTTGTATGAGATTTAGAAATCTTCTCGCCTGGGATATGAGATTTCAGGCAAGGTACGGCTTTTACCTGCTATATGGGTTTCTTACGATTTTTTATATGGCAGTACTTTTTGCTCTGCCGTCTTCAGTAAAAAGTAAGGTCGCTGCAATGCTGATTTTTTCTGATCCTGCGGCCATGGGACTGTTTTTCATGGGAGCCATCGTACTTCTTGAAAAAAGCCAGCGAGTCACATCATTTATGGCCATAACACCCATTAAGGCATTTGAATATGTAAGTTCAAAGGTGCTGTCATTAAATGCCATTGCTCTGGTGGTAGCAGCGGTTTTATCTATAGTTTCAGGCACAAAATCCCTTGGGCTGGCGCTTTTTGGCACCTTTTTGGCAGGATCGGTTTTTACGCTGTTTGGCGTGATTGTTGCAACCAAAACCTCCAGCCTTAACCAGTTTCTGCTGCTTACTATTCCTGTGGAGATATTTGGCTTTGTTCCGGCTATTTTGCACCTGTTTGGGGTGTCCGGAGTCTGGGGAAGGATTTATCCTGCAAGTGCCTGCATGGAAATGGTGGCTGGTAGCGGGATTTCTGTAATAGGGATTCTTTTAACGCTGATATTGATTGGATTTTTGACTTATGCAGCCTGCCGCTGCGTAGAGAAAATGTGGCAGGAGCAGGGTGGGGTGAAGATATGAGAGCTGTAAAGATTAGTTTTTTTCACATGTTAAGATTCGTGCGAGAGGACATGATGCTTCTTGCTGCGGGAATTTTGCCATTTTTGATTGGCGTGGTCATCCGCCTGGGGATTCCCTATATAGAAAAGTTACTTACGAACGCTATTGGCACAAATGCGGTTCTTCAGTCCTATTACAGCCTTTTCGATATTTTCTATGCTGCAATAACACCTGTAATGTTTTGTTTTATCGCGGCAATGGTAATGCTGGAGGAGCACGACGATCACATAGACAGGTATCTTTTCGTGACGGAGCTTGGGAGAAGCGGTTATTTTGTCTCCCGAATAGTGATTCCTGCGGCAGCTTCATTTGTTGTAACCATGGTGGTATTGCCGATTTTTTCTATATCAAAGCTGTCAGCATTCGAAATGTTTTCAATGGCCCTTGGAGGTACATTGCAGGCAATCATCATCTCTATGCTGGTGGTGACGCTTTCTACTAATAAACTAGAAGGTATGGCCCTTACTAAGATTTCATCACTACTTATGCTTGGAGCCATAGTTCCATATGTTATGCCAAAACCCTACGGTTACCTGTTAGCCTTCATGCCGTCCTACTGGACCGGGGCACAGATAACGGAGAAACAGCCATTTTTTCTGCCGGTTGCGGTAATGGTCTCCGGCGTGTGGATTTTAGTTTTAAAGAGAAAACTGGAGGTAAAGATAAGATAGGGATATAATGGAATAGACGCTTTTTAGATAACTATCATAGTTTACGGGAGGGGAGTTTCTTTGAAAAAAGTCTATGAATTTGGGGATAAGTCAGCTTCTAAGGTACTTGTGCAGCCTGTAGATGGCCATGACCTTGAGGTGATAGAAAACGAAATTGCAATGATCAAAGAGAAGACGGGGGAAGATTTCTTACTGGTCGCTTTTCAGGTAGATAGCTGGAATAGCGACCTTTCTCCATGGAAAGCCCCGGCTGTTTTCGGAAACGAGGATTTTGGCGAAGGTGCAGGGAATACCCTGGCAGAGATTCTGGATTATTGCAAGGATGAATCAAAGAGCTACTACATAGGTGGCTATTCTTTGGCGGGGCTTTTTGCGCTTTGGGCTGTATATCAAACAGACCTTTTCAAAGGCGTTGCGGCTGTTTCGCCTTCCATGTGGTTTCCCGGATTTGATGATTATATGAAAGAGCAGGAGATCAGGTGTAAGAATGTCTACCTGAGCCTTGGCAACAAGGAGGAGAAGGCAAGGAATCCTGTGATGGCTACAGTCGGAGACAGAATCCGCGAGGCACAGGCTTTTCTCAATGAAAAGAAAGTAAACTGCACTCTCGAATGGAATGAGGGTAATCATTTCAGAGATCCGGATTTAAGAAGCGCCAAAGGTTTTTCATGGATTTTGGGACAGGAGGTGTAAGAAATAATGAACTATTTTGTTGAAGGATTACAGGGAAGCGGAAAGAGCACATTAGTAGGGAAGCTTTCTGAAAAGCACCCGGACTTTAAGGCAGTGCGAGAAGGGGATTATTCTCCTGTTGAGCTGGCATGGTGCGCTTATATAAGTAAAGAGCAGTATGGTGAAATTCTGGAAAAATACAGTGAGATCAAATCCATGATCGAGCCCAAGAGCTTTGAAGAAAACGGGGAGATGGTAGTGTGCTATACTCAGATACTCACTGATGTTCCCGGTTTTCATAAGGATCTTGAGCAGTATGAGATTTACAACGGACGAAGGGATTTAGCTGAGTTCAAGGAGATAGTACTTGGCAGATATCGCAGCTGGACCGGAGATAAATCCATCTTTGAGTGTTCACTTTTGCAGAACACAGTTGAGGATATGATCCTTTTCCGTGTGATGACAGATGATGAGATTGTGGACTTTTATAAGGAAGTAAGAGAAGCCCTTGATGGAAAAGATTACCACATCTACTATCTGAAAACAGACGATGTAAAGGCAAATATCGATGTTATCAGAAAAGAAAGGTCGGATGATAAAGGGAATGAGCTCTGGTTCCCGTTGATGATGGGATATTTTAATGATTGCCCCTATGCAAAAAAGCATGGAGTCAGCGGAGAAGAAGAGCTGATAAAACATCTGCAACATAGACAGGAATTGGAACTTCGCATCTGTAATGAGATTTTTGCAGACAAATGCACAATACTCAAATCCAAGGGTTGCGAAATATAGTATTTTAATAAACAAAAAATAGTAGAATTTTATGTTGGACATCTGTTGGACTCACCTTGATACAGTTTCAAAGTAAACTGTTATGAGGAGGGGAGTTAGTTTATGAGAAATAAAATAGTAGCTACTATTGTTTTCGCTTCACTTGCGTTGCAGATTGCAGCATGCGGAGCAGCAGAGAGCACCGCAGAGCCGGAGGCTGCAATTGAACGTGAGCAAAAAGAGATCATTGAAGAGGAGACATCTGCAGAAAACGCTGATGTAGCTGAAGATGCAACCTCAGAAGAAACAGCTGCAACAGAGGTGATCGAGCCTGAGGAAGAGCCGCTTTCATCTACATTTGAGGATGAGGATATTCAGGAAAAGAGAATGCCATTTGAAGGACAGTATTACGCAGGTCGCGGCAACCTTAGCATAACCGGAAAAGGCAGTGATGGATATCTCATCGAGGTTTGGTGGGGAAGCAGCGCATCAGAGCACAGCCAGTGGGTAATGTACGGTGATTATGATGAAACCACAAATACAATTACTTACAGCGACTGCGAGAGGCACGACTTCACACTTCAGGACAACGGCGAGGTTGATACCGATATTACTGCTTACACAGATGGTACCGGAAGCATCCGGATTGTGGATGACAGCTCAATCATCTGGATCGACGATCAGGATCATGTTGCAGATGATATTACAATGACAAGATAAAAAAGCTCAGCAAGAAAGCCCAAAATAACGCTTTGGGCTTTCTTTTTTGCGTAAAATTCTGCTTTTCTTGATATAATAGTGCTATCTACGGAATTTTGGGAGGTGGCGAGAGATGCCGGCTTATTTTTCAATAGATATAAGTATCAGAAAAAAAGATATATATGAAGGTATCTATGCAGATTTTATCGGACTTTTGCAGGAAGAGGGCCTGAGATTTGCAGGGGGATACATGGAATTCATGGACGAATCCCTTGAGGAAATCATCGACTGGAACGAAAAGAAGCTCCTGGAGGATTTTGCAATCGGCGAGAATGAGCACTATTCCAATGATTACAGGCAGGCGTGCTTTGATTACCACGGATTATCAGAAGTCAGGATGTTCATTCTGAACGTAACGGAGGATGATGAATTTAATTTCATAATAGTCGTTCCCGAGGATGAACTGATACAGCTAAAGGATGGCAAATTTTCCTATAAACCTGCGATTATGGAGGATTTAAAGCAGCTCATCGTAAAGATATGGGACTTTGAGAACGTGGCAGCTATTCAGACCACTTTGGAATTATCAGGGGAAACCACCTCGGTTAATGATCTGGAAAAGGGTGCAAGGCCCATGATCGTACCCTTTGCAGTAATTCCCAAAGGGTGGATGAATGATGACCTAGGAGAGGGTATAAGCGTTACGCCCATAGCCGGCGACGGCGTTCTTTTGGAGGATATACAGTAAGCGTCAAAACTTTGCCGATTACAAAAAAATAATATTACGGGGAATTAATAATGGCAGAAAAACTTAGTCTTTTGTTTCCAAATCAGGAACTGAATTTTAAAACTTTAAGTGAAACAACTCTCCAT
>JAEEGL015948778.1_pt1 | contig 13251 bp, 10 predicted proteins | sample 9134231 | NCBI WGS metagenome assembly JAEEGL01 (sample SAMN16246548, study PRJNA631951) | gut metagenome | biome: gut microbiome; feature: rumen; material: fiber-attached | host: Bos | place: Iran: Karaj | collected 2018-10 | reverse complement strand
CGCTCGCGGACGAGATCGACCTGCAAAACGACCGCAGGGTGCTGCGCGCGCTCGAGATTTGGCGTCTCACCGGCGAAAAGCCTTCCGTGCGCCGCGGCCGCGCGTTCGAAAACGACACGCCGTTCGATCCGCTTTATCTCGCCCTGTTTTTCCGTGACAGGCAGCTGTTATATGACAGGATCTCGAAAAGAGTCGATCTGATGCTCGAAACCGGCTTGATTGAAGAAGCGCGCGCGTTTTACCGTGACCCCGCTTCTTCGACCGCCGTAGCCGCGATCGGCTATAAAGAACTTAAACCCTATCTTGACGGGCAGCTGCCGCTGGTGGAAGCCGTTGAAAACCTGAAGACCGCCACGCGGCACTACGCGAAACGCCAGCTGACGTGGTTCGGCCGTAACGATACGCTCGTGCGGCTGTATGCCGACGAGCCGGGCCCGCCGCCGCTCTCAGAGCGCGCGCTGAACGCCGCCCGCGAATTCCTTCTGAAAAGGAGGCTTGCCGATGCGTGAGTATCACGGGACCCCCACCCGCAAAAAAGGGGAGATCAAAGAATTCGATCACAAAAAATCACGTTTTACCAATATCGATTTCAATACGTCCAATCCCGTGCTGACCCGTATCGTGATCGCGGTGCTGACGCTGATCGTGCTCGTTTACGGCATCTATCAGTTCATGATGCTCGAAAAAAACAAGTCGCCGCTCACCACGCAGACCGCGCTTGAACGTACGATCACCAAATCCATCTCCGCCGACGGCGTCGTGCTGCGGCAGGAAAGCGTTCTGCCCTCCGTCGCCTCCGGCACCGTGGTGCCCGAGATCCCGAACGGCAGCAAAGTCTCAAAGGGCGACACGGTCGCGAGCGTGTTCACTTCCGCATCGGACGCGGCGAACGTGCTGCGCCTCAGAGACGTGGAGGATGAGATCGCCTATTACGAGAGCATCGAGGCGCTGTCGTTCGGCACTGTGTATACGGACGTTGAAACGTTCCGGCACAACATTTCAAAGAGCCTGAACGCGGTCACCGACATTATAGATAAAAACGACCTTGCGAATCTCGGAGAGGTGCTGCAGGACCTGAGCCTGTGGAAAACGCGCCAGCAGATCTCCACCGGCACCGCTGTGGATGTGAGCTCAAAGCTGAACGCGCTTGAATCCCTGCGCCTCAGGTATTCCGGCGTTTACAACAATTACCGTTCCGTCACGGCTGAGGAATCCGGCTATTACGTCAACGTCGTGGACGGTTTCGAGGGCGCGTTCGACTATGATTCGGTTCTTTCAATCAACACGGAACAGGTCGACGCCCTGCTGCACCGGTCGATGCATACGTCCGGGGCATATGTCGGAAAGCTTATAACGCAGTTCAACTGGTATTACGTCTGCACGATCCCCGAGAGCGACTCCGAAAAGCTGAAAACGGGGTCCTCCGTAACGCTCAGGTTCCCGTCGCTGTCTGATTCCGAGCTCAAAATGACGCTCCGCGCCAAAAACCCCGACGGCGCCGGCAACGTGACGCTCGTGTTCTCTTCCAATCTGATGAACGCCGAGATCGCGTCGCTGCGGCTCGAGAGCGCCAGCATCATGCTCGAGTCCTACACAGGTTACCAGGTGGATATCAGCGCACTGAGAAAAGTCGACGGCGTCGACGGCGTTTACGTCCAGGACGGCAACATCGTCCACTTCCGCAAAGCGAAAAAGATATATGCCGAAAACGATATCATTCTGATTGGCGCCGAAGAGGGAGAGTCCGGTTATGTCCGGCTCTATGACGAAATCATTCTGGAGGGCATCGATCTGTATGACGGAAAGATTATCAATTGAGCCACGTTTCAGGTCGATCGAGGATAATTACAAAGAGATCACCTCCCGCATTGCCGAAGCCGCCGTCAAAAGCGGCAGAAGCCCCGCGGATATCCGGTTCATGGCGGTCACGAAAACGCACGAGCCGGCGCTGATCAATCACGCGCTGTCCCTCGGCGTGGATCTGATCGGTGAAAACAAGGTGCAGGAACTATTGGGAAAGCTCGATTACCTCGAACCGCCCGATGTCGAAAAACACCTGATCGGTCATCTGCAGACCAATAAAGTCCGCAAGATCGTGGGCGTCGTCAGCATGATCCAATCGGTGGATTCACTGCCGCTGCTGCACGAGATCGAACGGCAGAGCGCGCTGAAGGGCGTGACGACGGATATCCTGCTCGAGGTCAACATCGGGGAAGAAGCGGCGAAGACCGGCCTGCCGCCGGGCGACGTCGCAGCGCTCGCCGAAGCGTCCGCGGATTGCCCGCACGTGCGGCTGCGCGGCCTGATGGCTGTCCCGCCCGTATGCGAAACGGAATCGGAAGCGAGAAGTTGGTTCTCGCGCATGAAACGAATGTATGAGGATCTGCGAGCGGCAAACGTCCCCGGCGCCGGGATCGACACCCTGTCTCTCGGCATGTCGGCGGACTACGAAGCCGCGATCTTAGAGGGCAGCACCCTCGTGCGGGTCGGCAGCGCCCTGTTCGGGCTGCGCCGCTATTGACAAAAGGATTTATTTCATTATATATTCAGAAAGGAAATCGAACGCATATGAAATTCGGAGAGAAATTCAAAAAAGCACTCGGCCTCGACGCGGACTATATCGACGACGACGAGGTTTACGACGAGGAGGAAGAGGAAGAAGAGGACCCGCGCGTGCCCGAGACTACGCGCCGCACGGCGTATGATCGTCCGGTCCTCCGTCCGCAGAGAGAAGCGCCCCCCGCGTCTTCCCGCAGGACGCCCACGAAGGTCGTGGATATCCACACCACCGCAAAGCTGCAGGTTGTGCTGAAAAAGCCTGAGCATTTCGACGAGGCCACCGGCATTGCCGACGAGCTGCTCGAACGCCGCACGGTCGTGCTCAATCTCGAAGCTACCGCCAAAGACGAAGCCGGAAAGCTGATCTGCTTCCTCAGCGGCGTTGCATATTCCAACGGCGGCAAGCTGAAAAAGATCGCCAACAACACCTACATCATCACGCCATACAACGTGGACGTCATGGGTGACCTGCTTGACGAACTCGAAAACAACGGTATGTTCTTCGTCTGAACCCGGAACGAGATCAGATTGAATTGATTGAAAGACAGATAAGCTGGAGAAAGGATTGATTTGCATATGCTGACCCCCGACCAACTGAGAGATATCCGATTTGAAAAGAATGAAGACGGCACCTATTCCGCCGAAGCGGTGGATCGGGCGCTTGAACAGATCCGGGAAGACTATTCCGAGATCTTTGCGGAGAACGGCAACATGATCCGCAAGATCAGCGTGCTTGCCGCGAAGATCGAAGAATACAGAAAGGACGAAAACGTTCTGCGCGACGTGCTTTACAACGCCCAGAAGAGCGCCGACCTCATCGTCGCCGCCGCGAACGACCGCGCCGCCGAGATCGAGAACGCCGCCAGAGACAAGGTGCATGTGATCGAGGCGCAGGCCAACGGCATCATCGACGACGCCAAGCTCAAGGCCGAGAAGATCAACGCCGCCGCCGAGGCGGAGTATACGAGCATCATCTCGTCCGCGAAGGTGCTTTCCGACGGGTATCTGAACGCCGCGCGCGAGTCCGCCGACGCCGTGACGAAAGAAACGGAGAAGACCGTCAACGAGCTGCTCGAGGGCTGCGATTCCAAGGCCACTGCGATGCTCGAAAACGCGCAGAATAAGTCCGCTGTCCTGCTTGAGGACGCGAACACGGCTGCCGACGCCATCATCGTCAACGCGCAGGGCGAGGCGGAGGATATCCTGAAGGCCGCCGAAGAAAAGGTCCAGGCCCGCATGGACGAGCTCACGAAGTCCGCCCTCGATAAAGAGAACGAGGCGACCGCGCTGCTTGAAAACGCGAAGGCTGAGGCCGAACAACTGCTTTCCGAAGCGAAAGAAGAGAGCGAGAAGCTCCGTTCCGAGGCGAAGGAAGAGAGCGAAAAGCTCCGTTCCGAAGCCAAGGGCGAGACCGACGCCCTGCGCCGCCAGACCGACGCCACGGTGTCCGGCGCCCTCGGAGAGGCAGAACGCCGCGCCTATGAGATGCTCGATATCGCGAAAACGACATCCGCCCGCGTGATGGACGAGGCGAAAGAGAACGCGGATACCCTGATCGCCACGGCGCGCGCCGAGGCGGATTCCGTGGTCGAAAACGCGAACAAATCCTCATTCCTGAAATATGAAGAAGCCAAGCGCCGCTCCGATGACGTCGTCGACGAAGTACGCCAGAAGGCGATCCGCGAATACGAGGCCAAGGTGCTCGAGGCGAAAAACGTGTTCAACGACGCCAGCCGCATTTATAACGAGCGCATCGCGTCCGCCGAAAACGACGCCGCCGCGCTGATCGAAAAGGCGAAAACGAAGGCGGGCGAGATCATCGGCAACGCCGAGCTGATCGCCGCGCGTGTGCGCGACGAGAATCAGGAGAAGATCTCGCAGGCTCTTGCATATACCGACGCCGCCGTCGAAAAGAAACTGAACGAGGCCAAAGAGAAATGCGCAGAGATCCTTGCCCTTTCGAGGGACGAGGCGGATTCCCGCGTGACGCGCGCCGAGGCTGCCTCGAACGAATATTTCCGTCAGTCGCAGGCGAAGGCCGCCGCCCTGCTCGTCGCCGCGAACACCGAGTGCGAGCGTATCCTCACGCTTGTGAAAAAAGAGATCCCGCACGACAGCCCCATCGCGTATTCTCTCAGAATGCCGATGAACGTGCCGCCGATGGCCGACGCGGATAAAGCAGCGAACCTGCTCGAACAGGTCGGCATCCGCGAAGAGATCGCGCTCGATAAGCCGCAGATCGGCGAAGACCCCGCCGCGATCGATGAGCTTACCATCGCGCCCACCGAAAAGCACGAGATCCAGGCGTCGAAGGCGCTCGCCGCCGAGCATGCCGAGATCGACGGCTATTCTGCCGTGGACTTCATCGATGAAAACAGAGCGCGCAGGCTGGCCGCGGCGCCTGTCCTGATGCAGGACGACGCCTCTACGCCCGGCTTCGACGGCCTGACGGATACGATCCGCAGCGGCTTCGAGCCCCTTGAGGTCAAATCCGATTTCACCACCGAAGACGTCGGCGAAGCCGTGAACGCCGCGAAAGAAGGCGCCGATAAGAACACGGCGCAGGCCAAGGATGAGATCTCGCGCGTGAAGAACCGTCCGTTCGCCGAGGTGCTCCTGACGGAAGAGCCCGTGCCCGCGGAACCCGCCGCTGCAGAGGAGATTTTCGAGAAGATCGAAGAGATCCTTCCCATCGAAGAAGAGCCCGTTGAAGAGCCCGTGACGATCGAAGAAGAGCTTCCCGCCGAAGAACCGGCCGAAGAAGAACCCGCGTTCGAAGAGATCCCCGAAGAACCCGAAGAAGAGCCTTTCGAAGAGTTTACCGATATTCCCGAAGAGGAGCCCGTGTTTACATTCGAGCCCGAAGCAGAACCGGAACCCGAGCCCGAGACGTTCGAAGAGCTTCCCAAAGAGCCGGAAGAAGAGCCCGAGGCCTTCGATGAGCTCCCCGAAGAGCCGGAAGAAGAGCCTGAGACCTTCGAAGAGCTCCCTGAAGAACCCGAAGAGCCCGAAGAAGAACATACTGAAGAACCGACGCCCTTTGACGATTTCAACGGCTTTGACGATTTCGAGGATTTCGAGACCTTCGGCGACGAGACCGCCGCAGACGAGGGCTTTGAAGAAGAGGACGTCTCGCAGACCATCATGTCGAAGCTCGCCGAGATCCGCGACGCCGACCTTGGCGAGCCCGCGAAAGAAGCGCCCGCCGACGAAGCTCCCGAAAGGGAAGAAACCTCCGAAGAGCCCGCTCCCGAAGAGCCGCAGAACAACGACGTGTTCGACGGCGACGAAGACGACGGCTTTGAGTCTTTCGGCGACAGCTCCGGCTTCGATGAGATCGGGTCCGAACCCTCTCCCGTGACCGAGCAGAACGACGGCTTTGATATCGATTTCTCGGTGTTCGAGAAAGAGCAGCCCGTGCGTCCGCAGACTCCCGCGAAGAAAAAAGGCAAGAACAAGAAAAGAAGAAAGTAATCTATGAATAAAAAACGCATTCTGGTCCCGGTCGTCCAGCTCTGCGCGATCGTGCTGCTCGTGTTCATCGATTATGAACTCAAAGAGCTCGCCGTCAGGCGGCTCACGCTCGGTGAAACCGTCACGCTGATCCCGAATGTGCTCGGCCTGCAGCTCGCGCACAATACGGGCGCCGCATTCTCGCTGTTTTCGTCGGCAACGACCGCGCTTTCTGTCGTAACGGGCGTGGTGCTGCTCGCCGTGTTCATCGCGCAGGCGCTGATCAAAAAGAAGCCCAAGATTTTCACGGTGCTCGTGCCGCTGATCATCGCGGGCGGCACCGGGAATCTTGTGGACCGCATCCGGCAGGGCTACGTGATCGACTATATCCGCACGCTGTTTATCGATTTCCCGATCTTCAATTTCGCGGATATCCTGATCACCTGCTCCTGCGTGATCCTCATCGTCTACCTGATCGTGGGGATCGTGCGCGACGGCCGTAAAAAAGAAGCGGACGGACCCGAAAAGGACGCTGAAGCTGTATGACGACGGAACGCTTCACCGTGACGGCAGAATACGCGTCCGAGCGCATCGACAGATTTCTTTCGTCGATGCTGCCGGACTGCTCCCGTTCGCAGCTGCAGAAGCTGCTTGACGACGGCAAGGTGCTGCGTAACGGCGCGAAAGCCGCGAAAAGCGACAAGGTACGCCCCGGCGACCGCGTGGAGGCCGAGATCTCTGATCCCGTAGAGCTCACCGCCGTGCCGCAGGATATCCCGATCGAGATCGTATACGAGGACGACGCATTGCTGGTCGTCAACAAGCCGAAGGGTATGGTGGTGCACCCCGCGCCCGGCAACCCCGACGGCACGCTCGTGAACGCCCTGCTTTGGCATTGCAAGGGCAGGCTCTCGTCGATCAACGGCGTGATCCGGCCCGGCATCGTGCACCGCATCGATAAAGATACCTCGGGTTTGCTGCTCGTGGCGAAAACCGACGCCGCGCATCTGTCGCTGTCGTCGCAGATCGCTTCGCACAGCCTGACGCGCGAATACCGCGCGGTGACCGTCGGGCATTTGAAAGAGGAGAAGGGGACCTTCTCCTATCCGCTCGGCAGAAGCAGAAACGACCGCAAGAAGCAGGCGGTAGACGGCCTCAATCCCCGCAGCGCCGTTACGCATTATGAGGTCCTCGAACGCATCGGCGGCTTCGATTACGTCGCGTTCCGGCTCGAAACGGGCAGAACGCATCAGATCAGGGTGCACACGGCTTACGTCGGGCACCCCGTCGCGGGCGATACCGTTTACGGGGGCGAAAAGAACACATACGGTCTGCAGGGCCAGTGCCTGCACGCCATGACGCTCGGCTTCGAGCATCCTACGACCGGCGAGCGGCTTACGTTTACGGCGCCGCTGCCGGAATACTTCACGTCATTCCTTCAGAAAATCAGAAACGTTGCCGGCGTTACCGGCTGAATCCCCGCAGAAAAGGAGCGTTTATATGGACCAAAGCACGAAACAGCGGCTCAAAATCGAAGCCGTGAAGATCCGCCAAGGCATTATCGAAAGCACCTACCGCGCGAAAAGCGGCCACCCCGGCGGCTCGCTTTCGATCGCGGATCTGCTGAGCTATCTGTACTTCCATGAGATGAATATTGATCCCGCCGATCCGAAAAAGGCGGACCGCGACCGTTTCGTCCTTTCGAAGGGCCACGCCGCGCCTGCGCTTTACGCCGCGCTCGCGAACAGAGGCTTTTTCCCGGTCGAGGATCTCAAAACGCTGAGAAAGACCGATTCCTATCTGCAGGGCCATCCGAATATGAATTACGTGCCGGGCGTCGATATGAGCACCGGCTCGCTCGGGCAGGGCATCTCCGCCGCCGTCGGCTTCGCCCTGGCGTCGAAGCGGCAGGGCGACCTGTTCCGCGTTTACGCTGTGCTCGGCGACGGCGAGCTCGAAGAGGGCGAGGTCTGGGAGGCCGCGATGTTCGCCGCGGCGAAAAAGCTCGACACTCTCACGGTCTTCGTCGACAACAACAACCTGCAGATCGACGGCTCGCTTGAGGAAGTCAACTCGCCCGAGCCGATCCCCGAGAAATTCGCGGCGTTCGGCTTCAGGACTATCGTGATCGACGGCCACGACTTCGACCAGATCGAGGTCGCGATCGAAGAGGCGAAGCGCACGAAAGATCAGCCCACAGCCGTCATCATGAAAACGGTCAAGGGCAAAGACGTTTCGTATATGGAAAATCAGGTGAACTGGCACGGCGCCGCCCCGAAAGACGAGCAGTATCAGATCGCCATGAACGAGCTTGACGCCATTCTGAAGGCACTTGAGGCGTAAAGGGAGGGAACAAAGATGGCAGACGTTATCAGAACCGCAACCAGAGACGCCTACGGCAAGGCGCTTGTTGAACTCGGCGGGATCGACCCGAACGTCCTCGTGCTGGACGCCGACCTCGCCGCCGCCACGAAGACGGGCATGTTCAAAAAAGCCTATCCCGACCGCTTCATCGACTGCGGCATCGCCGAGGGCAACATGATCGGCGTGGCCGCGGGCCTTGCCGCGTCGGGCTATACCGTGTTTTGTTCCTCTTTCGCCATGTTCGCCGCGGGCAGGGCGTTTGAGCAGATCCGCAATTCGCTCGGCTATACGCACCTGAACGTCAAGATCGGCGCCACGCACGCCGGCGTTTCGGTGGGCGAGGACGGCGCTTCGCACCAGTGCTGCGAGGATATCGGCCTCATGCGCACGATCCCGGGCATGACGATCGTCAACCCCGCCGACGACGTGGAAGCGCGACTTGCCGTGCTTGCCGCCGCGAAAACGCAGGGCCCCGTGTATCTGCGCTTCGGCCGCCTCGCCGTGCCGCGCGTGTTCGACGAGAATTACCGCTTCGAGATCGGCAAGGGCGTGTATCTGAACGAGGGCGCCGACGTCACGATCATCGCCACGGGCCTTCTGGTGGAGCGTGCCGTCGCGGCCGTGGAACTGCTGAAAGCGCGCGGGATCAGCGCGGCGCTCATCAATATGGCCACGATCAAGCCGCTCGACCGCGAGATCGTGCTTGACGCCGCCAAAAAGACCGGATGCATCGTAACGGCCGAGGAACATAACATCATCGGCGGGCTCGGCTCCGCGGTGGCGGAAGCCGTTGCCGAAACGCTGCCCGTGCCGGTGCTGCGTGTGGGTGTGGAAGACGCCTTCGGGCGCAGCGGCCCCGCGCTGGAGCTCTTGGATCTTTACGGCCTCAACGCTGAGCATATCGCCGACGCCGCCGTCCGCGCGGTCGCGATGAAAAACAGTCTGAAATAACCTTTCCATATTTTCATTATTAAGAAGGAGTGACGGTTATGGCGGCATACTGCCCGAAATGTAACTATAAGCTGCGTCTCAGAGACTGGCGCCCCGAATGCCCGAAATGCGGCGTTAACGTCGTGTATTACGGCATTGAAGACCGCCTCAGGGCTGAGGCGGACGTGGCGGAATACAACCACGCCCATACCCAACCGAAGATCGACCGCATCAAGTTCTCGCTGATCGGCCATCCTTTGTGCATCGTGCGGCTGGTGCTCGGGTTCCTGCCCATTCTGGCGCTGATGCTGCCGATGGGCACGGTACACTATGTGCTGCCTTATTCCGCCCCGGTGAAGACCGTGAACCTTATTTCGATCATCTCGTTTATCGCGGATAAAGGGCTTGATTTCGACCTGCTCACGAAAGCGTGGAAGTCTCCGCTGATCGGGCAGGGCATGATCTATTACACGGTCGCGCTGTTCGGCGTGCTCGTGCTGCTTTTGTTCACGCTCGTCACGTTCTTCTTCCTGGTGGTTTCGATGTCGCCGCACGGCCATCAGCGCAACACTGTCTTCCCGGTGATCGGCATGGTGATCGCGACCGTCGCGTTCGTCGGGTACATCCTGATGGTCCGCTCTTTGTCCGCGGCGCTGCCCGAGCTCTTCAGCGGAACGGTGAATCCGCTTTGCTATATCGTCGTGATGCTGCTGTTCGCTGCGCAGATCTTCGTGACGGTGCTGATCAAAAAGAAGAACATCCAGGTGAAATATACCGACGTTTCCGAGCTTTTGCTGCCCTATAACGAGCGTCCGTCAACGATTGCCCGTCTGAAGGCTGAAGCGGGCGAGGAAGCGCCCGCCGTCGCACCCGCGCAATAAGGAGGTCCCGTATGTCGATCGCGTTCCATGCCGAACGGCAGAGCTTCAAGCTTGATACCGCCGGTTCCTCTTATGTCATCAAGATTCATCATAACGGCTTTTTGTCATGCGTCTATTACGGCGCGTATATTCCCGACGATAACCTCACCGATTTCGAGCGCCGCCACGTGTACGCGTCTTTCTCCGCTTGGCCTCCGGGCACCGAGCCATATACGTTCACGCCCGATACCTGCCCCATGGAGATCGGCTGCAACGGCGGCTGCGATATGCGGCAGTCGAGCGTGCGCATCCGTAACGCCGACGGCAACGCCGTGTCGGATTTCCGTTACGTGTCGCATAGGATCGAAGCGGGCAAACCCGCCATCCCGGGTCTTCCCGCCCTTTATGAAAACGAACCCGGCGACTGCGAAACGCTCGTGATCACCGCGCGCGATGAAACGACCGGCGCCGAAATGGACTTATACTATACCGTGTTCACGAAGCACGCCGCCATGACGCGCGCCGCCGTGATCCGCAACGATTCCGACAAGGAGCTTGAGCTCGAGCAGGCGTTGAGCTTCTGCCTTGACCTCAACCGCAGTGATTTCGACCTCATCAGCCTGCACGGTAAGCATATGCAGGAGCGTGATTTCTGCCGCCGCCCGATCGGGCACGGCATCCAGGGTATTTACAGCCGCCGCGGCTCGTCCGGGCATCAGTTCAACCCGTTCATCGCACTGATCGACCGCAGCGGCAATGAGGACAACGGCGAAGCCTACGGCTTCAACCTCGTGTATTCCTCGAATTTCAAGGCGCTCACCGAGGTGGACTACAACGGCTCCACACGCGTGATCATGGGCCTTGGCGACGACGATTTCGGCTGGCGGCTCGCTCCCGGCGAATCGTTTTATACGCCCGAGGCCGTGCTCGTTTACTCAAACGAAGGCCTCGGCGGCATGAGCCGCACTTTCCACAGGCTTTATAACGAAAACCTCGTGCGCGGCGACTGGAAGCGCCGTCACCGTCCTCTGCTCATCAACAACTGGGAGGGGACCTATTTCGATTTCGATGAGGAAAAGCTCTTCGCGATCGCCAAATGGGCGAAGGAGACCGGCCTTGAAATGTTCGTGATGGACGACGGCTGGTTCGGCAAGCGCGACGACGATACCTCAGGCCTCGGCGACTGGTTCGTGAACGAAAACAAGATCCACGGCGGTCTGCCCGCCCTTGTGAAGCGCGTGAAGGATCTCGGCCTCAAGTTCGGCATCTGGTTCGAGCCCGAGATGATCTCGCCCGACTCCGATCTTTTCCGCGCGCATCCCGACTGGGCAATCCACGTGCCGAACCGTCCCTCCTCGATCGGCCGTCACCAGCTGATCCTCGATATGACGCGCGAAGACGTGCGGGATTATATCTTAGGGCGGATGTACGACATCATTTCGTCCACGGGCGCCGACTATGTCAAGTGGGATTTCAACCGCAACATGACCGAAGCCGGTTCTGCGCTTCTCCCGCCCGACCGCCAGAAGGAATTCTATCACCGCTATATTCTCGGCGTGTATGCGCTCATCGACCGCCTGCTCACGGCGTTCCCGCACCTGCTGCTTGAAGGCTGCTCTGGCGGCGGCGGACGCTACGACCCCGGCATGATGTATTATTCGCCGCAGATCTGGTGCTCCGACAACACCGACGCCCTTTCTCGCGTAGACGTGCAGTTCGGTTCCTCTCTCTGCTATCCCGCCTCGGTGCAGGGCGCGCACGTGTCCGCGTCGCCGCGCGCTTCTTATGAAACGAAACGCAACGTGGCCATGTGGGGCTCGTTCGGCTATGAGCTCGATCCCGCCAAGATCAGCGAAGAGGCGCGCGCCGAGATCCGCACGCAGATCGCCGATTATCACAGGTATTACGATCTGATCCATTTCGGCGACCTTTACCGACTCATCTCCCCGTGGGAGGATCCGTATAAGGCGGCGTGGCAGTTCGTGGATCCGGAGAAGACCGAGACCCTCGTGACCGTGCTGATCAAATTCATGATGCGCGAGCGCAATTTCTTCCTGCGGCTCAAGGGGCTCGACCCCGACGCGTATTACCGTCTTGATGAGAACGGCGAGGTGTATTCCGGCGCGCTGCTTATGAATGCGGGGCTTAACCTCTCGTTCATGCCGAATGAGGACGGCTTCTCCAAGACCTTCCATTTCACAAAGGTCGAAGCATAAACCAAAGTTTTTTTCAAAAGATCCCCGACACTTTTTTCAAAGAGTGTCGGGGATCAGTCATTTTTCGGGGCTGTTGCCCCTTGCGCCACAACAAGGGTTTTATTGTCTGTTGAACGTATATTATAATAGGTATATACTATAACACGATGTAAAAAATGAAAAGGAGCGTCTTTTTTTATGGATGAAAAAAGATTCCCGGTCGCGTACGACGTACAGATCGACCCGATGAACGAAAACTGCTACGATTATTATCTCAGAAACACCGCGCGCTTCGGCGAGTATACGGTATTCAGCCACATGGGCAAAGAGCACGCGAAGAGCGAATTTGTCGCCGATATCGAGTCCATGGCTGCTTTCTTCAAAAACGAACTGCACTTCAATCGCGGCGACGTGCTGTCCGCGTTTTTGCCGACTTCCGTTGAGGGTATGATCGTGTTTTTCGCGATCAACAAGATCGGCGGCATCGTCAACTTTATCCATCCCATGCTGCCCGAGCAGCAGGTGGCTGAGATCGCAGCCCTGACGAAGTCGAAAGCCGTGATGGTGCCCGATATGCTCGCGCCGCGTCTTGCCGGCATCCTTGAGCGCTTCGATCTGCCCTGCCTTCTTACGGTGGGCGCGACTTACGCGATCGAGAATAAGTATGACGCCAAGGCCAACGCTGACGCGCTCGGAAAGCTTGCTCCCAGATCGGACAAGGTTTTCTCTTATCCCGAAATGCTGCTGAAATACAAAGACGTGCGCGTGGAAGGCACCAAAGAGAACGAAGACGATATCGCGCTCTTCGCGCAGGGCGGCGGCACCACCGGCAAGAGCAAAACGATCATGATCAAGAACTCCAACCTCAATCATCTCGTGCGCTCCATCGG
>JAEEGL013324390.1_pt1 | contig 13251 bp, 5 predicted proteins | sample 9134231 | NCBI WGS metagenome assembly JAEEGL01 (sample SAMN16246548, study PRJNA631951) | gut metagenome | biome: gut microbiome; feature: rumen; material: fiber-attached | host: Bos | place: Iran: Karaj | collected 2018-10 | reverse complement strand
GAAGTGAAATCGCCGTAGGCGTGGCCGTTTACGGTATCAAAACCGAGAGATTCGGGTGCCACGGTGAATTCGCCGCACACGGTGCACTGTCTGCCGGCGGTAAAGCCTTCGGTGACGCAGTTCGCGGTCACGGCGGGCACGTCGACGACGTTTTCATGGTTCGTTTCGTCAAACGTACCATAGGCCTCGCGGCATACGGAGCATACGGACAGCGTACGGCAGGTTGCGGGTTCGCCGCCGGAGCAGCTTTCGGTTACGGCGTAGCCGTTTGCGGCATTGGCTTCGGCGCAGCCCTCGCGGGTGCAGCGCTTGGTGTGGGTGGCGCCGTTCCCGTCGGAAGTGAAATCGCCGTAGGCGTGGCCGTTTACGGTATCCGCGGGCACTGTCACAGAAGTTTTGTCTGTGATCTCGGCAGTGCAGGCTTCGTCTTCAAAATACTTATCGCAGGTGCTGCATCTGTAATACGCGGTGTTGCCTGCCGCAACGCAGGTGGGGGTGACCGCCGGAACGAATACGGGCGTATGGTCGCCGAAGTCGCCGGTCACGGTATCGGTTGCGTCACATTTGGTGCAGGCAAAAAGCGTGCTTTCCTGCTGCATACAGGTGGCGTCGGATACCGGCGTGCCATCGTCCCAGGTATGCGCTTCGGTCTGCGTTTTTTCATCTGCGGCGCACCATGCGTTTGCGCAGGTACGGGAATGCGTGCCGTTGCCGTTGTTTGCCCAGTCGCCCCAGGCATGGCCGCCTGCGGTAAGAACGGTGGATTTTTCATGGCTGCAGAGGGAGCATACCTCCACTCTCAGGCCGTCGGTGGTGCAGGTGGCGGCATAGGAACGCTCCGTGTCCACCACGTAATCGTGCTGCTGTGTTCCGTTGAAATGGCTGTGGTTATATGCGCAGAGCACGTTATGGTACGTATCGTCTACCGATTCGTAATACGTAAAGCTGTGCGCGGTTTCATCAATTGCCGTGGGGGTATGGCCGGACGCCCAGTTATCACAGGCGGTGCAGTATACGCCTTCTGTGAAGCCGCCTGCGGAACAGGTGGCGGGAACGGCCTCGCGGGGTTCAAGCGCATCGGCAGGGTGATTCGAAGCGATCGTGGAATCGGGTTCTTCAACCGTAACGGTTTTGCCGCAGGTGCAGACGCCGGTCTGCGTTCCGTTGGCAACGCAGGTGCCGTTCTGGTTTGACGTATAAGAATACGTATGCTGTACTGCAGCTTCAACAGCGGTAACGTCGGTATCCTGCGTGATGTTGTCAAACGCTTTATCCCACGTGAAGGTATAATGGTAGACGTCGTCGTACGGCTTTTCGGGGAGCGTTTCGGGCGTTGCGGGGTTCCCGTAGGCAACGGTCTGGCTGTTGCCGATCTGCTGCCCGTCAGTCCCGAAGAACCTTACGGTGTACGTTCTGGGTACGTTGGAATACTGGGCGGTATAGGTCGCCGGGCCGGAGACGGACGAGATCGCGGGTTCCCAGCCGGTAAAGGAATACACCTTATCCACCGTCTGATAGCCGCCCGTGGTACCCGCCGGCGGGGCAGGCGTTTCACCGAATGCAACGGTTGTAGTTGTGTTCTGAATGCCGTCGTCGGTATAGTAGGTCCACGTAATGGTATAACTGCGCAGCTGCTGCGTGTAAGACGCGGTATAAACGGCTCCGTTGTAATCGTCGTTCATCACAAAGTCGGAAACGGAGGGCGTCCATGTGCCGTTGATATAGTCGTACTGTTCGGTGGATTCCTTTGCGGGAACGGCGGGAACCGTAACGGTATCGCCATAATTGCAGGTGATCGATCTGAATTCGGTATCGTTATCATAATTGAACGTGACGGTGCCGGTCTTTTTCACAAGGTTGACGGCGTTATAATCCGCTTTTGCATATTTGATTGCGTCTGCGCAGATCTGCGCGGCTTTATCCACGTCAGCGCCGTAGTTATACAGATTCGGGTTGCACAGCGTCAGGCGGCGCATGGCAAGCATCGCCTGCGCATAAGAAGCTTCGGTATACATCCACTTCTTGCCGCTCATTTCGCCCGCATACGTGTTGGAAGCGGTGGGCAGGATATTGTAAACGGGCTTATAGTTCAGCACATAATAATTGGAATTCGTGGTGATCGTGCCCGTACCCTTTGAGGTGCCACCGATGGTCAGGTCGTAGAACGCCTGCAGGGTATATGAAACGTTTTGCTCATGGTCGTAATACGTATCGTTATTGCCGGTGCCGGTATACCTGAGTGCGTTCCACCAGAATCTGGAAGTATCGTTGGTAGAACCGACGTACCAATCCTGGCTTGTATCCGTATTGATTTCATGCAGTTCACCGTTTTGATATCTGTCCTTTGCCCATAAGGTCCAGTGGTCAACACTCCAGCCGTACCAGTTTTGCTTTGTTGTAAGAAGTGAGCTATTGCTCACAACGTAATAGATCCGCTGATCCTGTACGTTTGCTTTATCGTGCCGTTTGGTTTCCAACTGCACGGGCGCGTATGTTTCATGCGCGCCGTCGTAAACCATTACGATATTCAGCGGTGTAAAGAACTTAAAGTAAACCGCGTAAATATCCTTGAATTCTTCGGAATTATCCTCACCGCGGATGCCCATGCCGCTGTTTTCGGTCGTTGCGGGAGAAGCGTACGCAAGGTTTGCGAAACCACCGTTTGAGGGATCGCTGTAGTGGTAAGCAGTGGCGTTGAAGGAGGGCTGATCCAAGTTGAAAGAAGTGCCGATCATATCGAAGATAACGCTGTAAGCAGCTTCTTCATCCACGGAGGTCTGATAAACGCGGAGATCGGAAACGGAGCCGTCGATCTTGGCGTCGCCCGTCCAGCGGGAGCAGCCGACGTAGTTATACGTATACGTATGCACTTCATCAAGGAAGCTGCGGATATTGCCGAGCTGATCATTGAGATTGCTGCCCGCGTAAACAGTCGTCTTCTTTTCGCCGTCCACGTAGAAGATTACGCCTTCGTCCTTATCTACGGTAACAACGATATTGTATTCTCTGCCTTTTTCCTGCGGGACGCCCGCGGGATAGGCTGCGATCTTTTCGCTGTTGCTGCCGTTCACCCATTCCACCATGGGCAGGTTGCCGGCGGAATTATGCGCCTTAGCGCCGGAAACGAAGAAATGGTTTGCCTGACCGTCACCGTACGGCCGCTGGCCGATGGAGAGCAGGTGGCGGTGCTCAGTGCCGAAATTCGGGCGGTAATTGAACGAGAAGGTAACGCCGGTATCGCGCGTTACGTTTTTGAACAGATCCGATTCCAGCTGGAAGATACTGTCGTTTGTATAGAAGAACCCTGCGGCGTGGCGCACGGGCGCGTGGCCGAGATAAAGGCTGACGCTGTCTTTGTCGGTCGCGGCGTTATACCACGGGTCGTCCGCGGTGTAATACCGGCCAACCAGCCCGGAGGCGGGATTGCCGGCGCCGGGAACGCCCGCATAGAGCGCGGGGATCAGGCTTTCGTTTGCGGAGCCCTTAAAAATGCGGAGATCCTTGAGATACCCCTCAAGTTTCGCGTCCGAAGTCCAGCGGGAACAGCCGATATAGCTGTGCTGATAATTGCCGATCGTGTTCAGCAAGGCTCTGATATTACCGAGCTGGCCGTTCAGATTGGAATCCACATACACGGTAGTTTTCTTCTCACCGTTGATATAGAAGGTAACGCCGGTATCCTTATCAATCGTGATCACCACGTTGTAATCAGCACCCTGCGTAAGGCCGACGCCATCCGGAACTGCTTTGATCACTTCGCTGTTGCCGTTCATCCATGCAACCACGGGGAAGCGTCCGCCGCTGTACCAGGAAGTAGCGCCGGAAATAAAGAACTGATTTTCCGTGCTGCCGCCGTACTCAGCCTGCCCCACGGAAAGGATATGACGGTGATCACCGGTAAAGTTCGGCCGGTAATGGAACGCGAAAGTAAGCCCGGTGTTTTCGCTTACGCCGGAAAACAGGCTGTTGTTATCAATCCTTACGTACATTCCGTTAAAATAAGTCATACCGGAATCGGTGCGATAATCCGGATAATCACCCAACTGCCACTGCACGCCGTTTGCACGCTTCGCTTCGTCGTACCAAACGTTATCGGTAGAAAAATAGCGACCGAGCAGCGTAAGGTCGTCCGTTGCGGCTTCCGCCTTCAGCGGCACTGCGCCCACGGCGAAAGTTGTGAGCACCATCAGCAGCGATAAAAATACGCTGAGGGCCTTTTTGAGTGTTCTCGATTTCATAGGGGTTACCAGATCCTTTCGAAATGAAATATACAATCGTTCTATTATATTATAATTTATAAAAGGATTTAAAAGCAAGCTTTCCGCTTGAAAAACAAGCCCGGCAGAATTCACGTTTTTTTCTGCCGGTGTTTATGGATAATGCATAAACAGTTTTGCATATATTGTACAATTTGCAGTTGTATTGTATAAAATGCGCCGCGCCTGATCTGCCATCATGAGGTGCATTGCACTTGTAATGCAAACGGATTTGTGCTACACTTCAGGTTGAAGAATCAATGACGCGGTTATTTATACGTTTTTGGAGGCGCTTATGAACTCTTTTATCAGCATTTTGCTCACGTTTACGGCGCTGCTGAGCGGCCTGTATTCACAGGTCGATTACGTGGTGGAGCCCGAAAAATACAACGCGCAGACGCTTGAGGTCTCCGAACTGCCCGATCCCGTATCGCAGCCGGAAAAGGACGCATATATCGAGCTCAGCGAGGTGAATATGCATTACCTCGTATTCGGCAACGGGGGACCGGCGCTGATCCTTGTGCACGGCAACGGCGGCAGCGCGGATTCTCTTCGTGAAGCCGCGACCTATCTGGCGAACGAATACACCGTGTACGTGCCCGAGAGCCGCTGCCACGGCAAAAGCAGCGATCCGGGTGAGATCTCGTATCACCTGATGGCGAAGGACCTGAAGGAATTCATTGAAGCGATGGGTCTTGAAAAGCCGATCGTGATGGGGCACAGCGACGGCGGCATCAACGCGATCACACTTGCCGCGGATTACCCCGACGTGCCCGGTGCTATCATTTCCTGCGGGGCGAATTCGCACCCCAAAACCTTCAAACTGTATTTCCCGCTGGGCGTGGCGATCAAAAACCTGTTCAGGCACGATAAGCTCAACGACCTGATGCTCACCGAGCCCGATTTTACGCCGGAGTATCTGGCGCAGATCAAATGCCCCGCGTATATCGTGAGCGGGCAGGCGGATATCATGTGGATCTCAGATACCGTGTATATCGCCGGGAACATTCCCGACGCGGATATGACGGTGCTCAAGGGTGAAACGCACAGTTCGTATATGTCGAAGGACGGCAAAAAAGCCTACATCCTTGCCCACGAATGGCTGAATACCCTTTGAACAGTATAAATGAAAACTGCCGCAGCCGGCGAACCGGCTGCGGCAGTTTTTATGTTCTGTAAGCGGTATTGTTATTATTTGAATACGGGCTGGGTGATCACGTTGAAATCTTTATCCATGCCGATGTAAACAAGGCCCTCGTCCGCATCGTCGGGTACGGTGAAATTGCCGTCCTTCACTGCGACGATCACGCGTCCGCCGCCCTCGATATCGGAGGCGTTGACCTGATCATAGAGAAGCGTGAGCGAGTCAAGCGGCTCGAACTGATCCGGATCGCTGCTGTCGTACTTCAGCATTTCCAGATAGAAGCTGAGCGTCAGCTTGCTGAGCCACTGCTCGTCGTCGGTCAGATCGGACACAAAGCCGTCCGGATAGGTGATGACCGCGTCGATCTTTCTGTCGACGTCGTCGGAAACGGCGGAACGGATCGCCTGCGCGTCGTTGGACGTGCTTACGGCATTTCTCCAGTAATTGTGAATGTTGTAAAAGACCTTGTCGCCTGCAAGATTCTCAAGATAGGTGGAGAAAAGGAACACGGAACCGTACACGCCGATATCGAAATCGTAGGATTCGGTTTTGGTGTCGAAATTGTAAAGGGACTGTCCGTACCGGATCATATCGCTGGCGGCGATATCTTCGTAACGATCGGGATTTTGAACGCCGGGATAGATATAGTCCTCAACAAAGCCGGACATGGCCTCGTTGATCCAGGTGGCGCTGGGGCCGACGTCCTCGTCATATTCAAACCAGTCGGTGAAGTTGATCAGGTGCTGGAATTCATGCGCTATTGTGGAATAGATCAACTCATCGTCGACGTAGCCGATGAAGGAGGAATTCACTGCAAACATGGCGTGGTCCAGGTTGACGCCGTAATACTCGATCATATCATCCGTCAGTTCGCCGGTTGCAAAGAGGTCAACCGGCGTGAAAACGCCCACCGTGGACCGGGGAAGCGTATCGTACAGCATGATGTTTACCTTGTGCCCGTTATCCGTGAATCTCGGTTCGCCGAAGAGAGCTACGTCCTTTTCATAGATTGTCTCTTCGAATTCTTTCACGAGATCTTCGGCAAGGCTGTCGGTCACCTTGGCGTCGTCTTTGAATTTCCACACGTTGGCGATCTCGCCGGTGTAGATGCACTCAAACTTGCGGAGCATCCGGTTGTAAGAACTGTCGAAGCAGTAAAACTCATGTACGTCGCCCTTTTTGTAGGGAGTAAAGAAGCTGTCGGCACGGCTGCCGGAAAGATCTACGTCCTCTGCTTTGACATTTGCGAGAAGGTTTTGCGGAACAGAGAAAAACGTAGGATCTTTTTCAAGCGCGTCCGCGCGGCGCATGGACGTATCTACCTGTGAACCGAGCTTGCCGGTGGTGAGGGTCTCGTTGCGGTCATTGTTTTCGTCGTACATCCGCGGGTTGTAGATCAGAACATACTGCAGGCCTTCCGCATCCTCAAAGGTTGAGAGATCTGAATTCTGCGGCGCTTCGGTCTGGTCGGTATCGTCGGGCGCCTGAGTGGTCTTTTTCTCTGTGGTGGGTTGGGTGGTGTTGTTTCCGCCGGAGGAATTGCCGCAGGCGCCGAAAAGGAGCGCGAGCGTAAGAAGTACGGCGAGAATTGCACAGGTTTTTCTTTTCATACTTTTTCTCCTTTATATAAATAGTTTTTGGAACTTGGGTAAGAAGGACGTTATTTTTTGAGCGTTGTGATCTGATCGGCCGTAAATAGCAGCTCGTCCTCCGTAAAGTTATATATAAGAATACGGAAGCTGATCTTTTTATCTTCCGCTTTTGCGGAAAGTTTACATGCGCCGCGCGTATGCGCTTTGAACTTTGCATCGCTGAAATAGATGCCGGTGTAAATCTCGGAAGATACCTCTTTGCCGTCGGTAACGGAGAGCAGATCCAGAGAGATATCCTCGTCGCTGTTGTTAATTACGGTAACGTATCTGTTTCCGTATTCATCGGCGTCGGTAAGAACCGCGATGCGTATGCCGTGGTCGTTGTAGATCATGTTTTTGCCCTCTTTGAAATCGATCGAGCTTGTGTGCTGCCCGTCTAGCGCAACGGGGCAGTATACCACTTCGCCTGCGCCGAGGAAACCGTGCGTATCAGATTCGGCGAATCGGAATTCCAATGTGAGTGACGACGCTGAGGTTATCCCGCAGCGAGAAGCAGCCTCCTCGTCGATGTGGAGTTTTATATAGTCGATCGACTTCGGAGGAACCGTTTCACGGATAAAGGTCGGAACAGCCACGTCGTCCAGTAAAATGAGATCGGCGTTCAGATATACGTTGGTATCCGAAGTGTTATTGATTCGCAGAACGGCATATCCGCTGGTTGCGTTTTCACTGTCTTTCCCGAAATTGAGCAGATCAATTTTTACGTTGTCTTCACTATAAACAGGCTTGTTTTTTGTCGTGATGCCGCAGAACGGTACGTCCAGACTCAGAGTGTCGTCAAAAAGAGACATATAGTTTTCTGCAGGATCCAGTGTGATCGCGGAACTGTCTGCAAGTTTTACGTTAACGGTATGGTTCCGGAGGAGTGTTTCTGCAGTATTGATGTCGTCAACCGCGATGTTGAACCGTATCGACTGAATTCTGATGGGTTCGGGCTCAAACAGCAGGTTCGTGTTGAATTTAAACTCATCTACCTCCGTTTTTCCTGCGGGGATGTAACATAACTCAGAGTCATTCGTATAAATCTGATCGTTCAGATACATGTTGTCCGCAGAGAATTCGATATCACGGTCCGTCTTGTTCTGAACCCGGAACAGAACGGTATTTTTTTTGTCTGCCAGCTTTTCAATGGATACCTTGACCTCATCCCCGTCGTATACGGTCATCGTATCCCCGGCGGACCAGGTAACTTCATTCTGTGTGCGCGGGTACGTGGGCACTTCCACCTCGCGTGTCTGCACCTCGATCGGCTCGGTGCAGTATTTGTTGCCCTGCGTATCGGTGATCTCAAAGATGAGCCGGTATTCTCCGGCGGTGAGATTTTCATATACAAAGCTTACACCGTTCTTAATGGCCAACTGGTTAAATGTTTGAACATCGTTCGCCAACCATTTGTTAATGGGCAGGATCAGTCCCGAATCGGACCGGGTGATCGTACGGTGCCGGCTTTCAGGAAAGTGCAGATAGGTCCATCCCTCAAGGCTTACGTCTTCTACTTTGCCCGTGAGAAGCTCTGTGGAATCTGCATCCTGCTCATGCGGAACAAGTGCGGAAACGGAGATCTCCCCGGTTTCGTTGTTTACAACGAGCTGATAGGTGCAGTATTCGTATTTTACCTCAAAATTTTCAAGCTGCGGCATCAGAAAGATTTCCTGGCCGTATTTGTTTTTGGAGCTGTCCTCATCAAGAAACATGTTGCGGAGCCTTAAAGACCCGTCAACAAAAGGATAGCTTACATACGTGTTGTTGAGTGTTACGGGGAAAGAATATCTTGTGAAATTGCCCACCTTATCTTCCATCGTAACGATCGGAATGCCGTATTCATAGAATTTGTTGGAAATATAAATGATTTTTCCGTCAAAATTCGCCGTGAGCACGCCGTTGTTTTCGGTAACGTCGCTGCTGGAATAGATAAGGCAATACGATTCTTTGCCTTCTTTTCGCAGGATATGGTACGTGGCCGAAGCAAAGCGCTCTTTTTCTTCCGGCGTAAGCGTTACCGTATACAGGCCTGCGGAGGATACCGACGGCGTAACGCTGGTGGCGTACAGCTCCACGGCGTCTTCGCCCACGAGCCAGTTTTCGGCGTAGGCCTTCAGGTAAGAGAGATATTTGGGCAGGATCCCCAGCGATTCATAGGCTTCGCTCCAGCCGGACTCATAGTGGTATTTGTTGTAGAACGGATAGTAAAGCGACATGCCGCAGCACTGCTGCGCGTTCGTGGCGTTGGAGGTCACCATGCCGTCGATCGCGGTCAGAAGTTCTCCCGCTTCTTTCGGGTATAGCGACATCAGCTGCGTCGCCATATCCGCCAGATCCACCAGATCATATTCGGAGCCGGTGCTCGCGCGGCCGAGCGCGCGGGTCTGCACGCGGGAGGCGGCAAACAGGTTGTAGTCGTCCTTCACGCGGCCCGCGGCGGCGCCGAACAGGTTTTCGATCGCGTCGCGCAGCGCGCCCGCCCTGGAGAGATCCACGCAAGAGAGGGTGGTGTCGCGGTTTTCAAAGCCGCGGTCGTCGTAATATGCTTCACAGGCTGCAAGATACTCCGTTGTTACCGCGCTGAGCACCGCGCCCGTATCCTCGCCGTTCACAGAGGCAAGAAAGCTGTATTTCCAGCCGAAGGCGGGCTCGGTCTCCTGCGACGCCACAAGGTAATCCGCATAGTCCGCCCAGACGAGGGTGAGCTCGGCGGAGGCCATCAGGCAGGCATCGAAGCCCACGAAGCAGAGCTTGTTGTCCGGGCCGAAGGGGGAGGCAGCGATCGCCTCCTGCATCTCGGGCAGCGTGAGGGAATCCTTGCCGAAAAGCATATCCTTGCCGTAACCGATCACGGGGCCGTTGCCGTGGTCCCAGAAAATCAGCGCGTATCTGTCCGCAGGGTATTCTTTATATGCGTAATCAATGAAATCGGCCAAGGTCTGCGCTTCGCCCATGGATGCGGAACTGAACTTCTTTTCAACGGTGAACCCCTTATCGGTAAGGCGCAGCACGGTGTTTTTATCCTGCGGGATATCCTCGTTCTGCCAGGCCTTTGAACCGCCGGTATAAACGATCACGTTCACCTTCGAGAGGTCCGCGCCGCTCGCGGCCATCTCTTCAAGGTCTTCGGTGCCTGCGCCGGATTTGGATTCAAGGTCGGAGCCGAGCATGTATACCATCAGCGTCAGATTGCCGGAGGCGTCTGCCGGTAAACTGACGTTCGCCGCATCGGTGTGATCCGAGGCAGCGGGAGTTGCCTTATTATTCTTCAGCGCGAGCCCGATACCGGCGCCCGCGGCAATAACGATACAAGCCGCGACGATCGCGGCGATCCGTTTTTTCTTCATAATCTCTCTCCGTTGCTGCCGTACCGTGCACCGGCAGACTTGTTTTTTCCTCTGTCTGGATTCTACCACGGCGGCAGAACGATGTCAACGGGAAAACGCCGTTTTTGCAGAAATATGTCGTGCGCCGCAGGGTGTTTCATACAAAAAAAGACCGGTGCTCAAAGGCAGCGCTCAGTCCGTTTTGTTCACTTTTCCGTACCACTGGCCGTCGGCGCGGGCGTCGGCATCGTCGATCATGCCGCGCAGCTCGTCGATATGGTCGATCACCTTCAGAAAACCGTCCGCCACCCGGTCGATCTCAGCCGGGATAAAGCGGCGGAAGTACGGTACCTCTGCGCACAGCAGCCCCTCGGAGGGTGCAAGGTCTTTATCCAGTTCGCGCACGTCCCGGTGGGCGTAGGCGATGCGGGCGGGCTTGCCGAGGCCTGTGGGGTCCCACGTCTGGAAAACCGGGTGCGTATGCAGCGGGAAGTTGCCGCCCACGGGGATCTTCCACGCGATTTCGGCGCTCACCGCGTCGCAGAAGGTGTGGAAGCCGATCCCGTCCAGTTCCTCCGGCCGGTAAACGAAGTGCGGCACGTACCAGCCCGCCATATCGGAGCCGTCGCTCTCGTCCACGCGGATGCCGTGTATACCGGGGCAGCCCTCGAGCCGGTCCCAGAAATAGTTGAGCGCCTTGCGGATCCCGGCGGTGCGCTCGTCGTAATGTTTGAGCTGCTCACGGGCGAGCGCGGTGCACATCTGGTTGGCGCGGCCCTTCATTGCGCCCAGGGGCATATGGAGATAGGGCTGCAGCGCGGGCGAGCCGATGTTCTGCTCGTTGTTGCGCTCGTAGTGCAGATATGCCAGCGCCCGTTCGTAGGCTTCGTCGTCGCTCGTAACCAGCACGCCGAGCTCCCCGGCGGCAAAGCTCTTCTGGCTCATCAGGCTCATGGCGGCAACGTCGCCGAAGGTGCCGAGCTTTTTGCCCTTATAGTGCCCGCCCTGCGCGTGGGAAACGTCTTCGATCAGCTTCAGATGGTGCTCCTTCGCAAAGGCGCAGATACGGTCCATATCGCAGGGGTGCGCCCAATAGTGCACCACCATGATCGCCTTCGTCCACGGCGAGAGACAGCGCTCCAGATCCGCCGGGTCGAGGCATACGGTATCGGGGTCCACGTTGGCGAACACCAGCGCCGCGCCGAGTTTCTGCGCCGAAAGGCAGGTTGCCCAGTAGGTTTTGGTGGGGCAGATCACCTCGTCCCCGGCCTTTATGCCCGCCGCGAAATAGGCGGCCTCCAGCGCCATGGTGCCGTTGCAGGCGCATACCGCGTGCTTCGTCTGGTTCCACGCGGCGAATTCCCGCTCGAACTGCACCGTGATATCGTTGCCGGAAATGCGGTTGGTGCGCAGCACGTCCAGTACGGCGTTTTCACCCGCTTCATCTATGATCGGCCAGCGGAACATTTCTTCCGGCAGGTCGAACTGCGTCATGTGCGGCGTGCCGCCGCAGATCGCAAGCTTATTCACATGTATATCTCCTTTATGAAAGAGTTTAGTGTCGGGATTGAGGCGTGAAGCGTCAGGAGTGAAACAAACCGACGTCGATTCGGGTTTATATATTGAGGGGGCGGGAATATCGGAAAACACTTCACGTTTTGATTACTGAATCAGTAATCGGTAAATACCGTGCGCTTTCTGCTGCAACGTTTCATAATGATTAAACCACAAATACGGTATAAAATCAATCTTTTGAAAAGAAAAAACGATCCGGCCGGGCTGCCGCCCGAATACCGGATCTGTTTTCCTTTGTCTGTTTATTGCTGGTTCAGGCCCGGCTGGCCGCCGCCCATCAGCATCTGCATCAGGCCGCCGCCCTGTTTTTTCTTTTTCTTGGCCTTATACTTCGGCGGGTTTTCGAGCCGCAGGTTCGCGCTCTTGCTCTTGCCGAGGCGTTTGTTTGCCGCGAGCACCGGCTCGATCATGGTATCGGTAAGGTAGGGGATGATGCGCTGGATGATAACGGGATCGTTCTTGATCGGCCCGAGGATCGTTACCGCGATCAGGCTCTGCACCTCGTTGGTGCCGTCTTCGTAGATCTCGCCCAGAATGCCGAACAGCTTCTTCATTTTGGAGGGATCGTTGCCCTGAATCACTTCCATGATCTCTTTGTTTGCGTGGTTCACAAAGAAATCCTCGCACAGGAACTCGCCGTATTCATCCACGTTGCGCTTGATCTCGTCCTTGAGGTAAGCAGTGTAGGGGAACATGGTGGCGATCTTGCTGGCCAGGGTGATAGGATCGTAGCTCAGCGCGCCGCTCTTGGCAGCCGCCTTGGAAACGGTTTGCACGTTCTTCTTTTTGGATACGATCTCTTTCTTCTCGGCGTAGGTGTTCGTAAGGTATTCGGATATCTCGTTGGAGAGGGATTTCAGATCGCGCTCGTCGTAATCCTCGAGCATCAGAAGGAAAGTGCTGTCAAGATTGAACGAAGAGTCGTCAGAGGCGTCCACATCCACGGGGCCGGAGAGCAGATGCACCCGGTCGCTGCTGTATACCAGCCGCAGAAAGCCCTTCTCACCGGCGAAATCCATCACCATGCCGTCGCCGCGGGCATAAAGCGCCGGGCCGCGGGTGCTGCCGTCTGCGGGCTTCGGCCTGAAGCCGCAGGCTTCCATCACCGGTACGATACTCTGATATAAAGTATTTAATGCAGATTCTTTTTCAAGCATAGGTTTTTCTCCGATCAGCCGTTCAGGACGGCGAAATTCTCTTTGTTTGCTTTATACAGCTTTTTGAATACGGCAAACTGCTTGTCGTATACGGGTTTGTTCGCGGCGTTGGGTTTGAAGGTTTTTACCGCGGGGATCAGCTTCTTTGCGTCCGAAAAG
>JAEEGL012269659.1_pt1 | contig 13251 bp, 14 predicted proteins | sample 9134231 | NCBI WGS metagenome assembly JAEEGL01 (sample SAMN16246548, study PRJNA631951) | gut metagenome | biome: gut microbiome; feature: rumen; material: fiber-attached | host: Bos | place: Iran: Karaj | collected 2018-10 | reverse complement strand
CGTATCGCCCGTAACACCCAGATCTACATCCAGGAAGAGACCAACATCTGCCGCGTCGTCGACCCGTGGGCCGGCAGCTATTACATCGAGACCCTCACCCATGAGATTGCCCACAAGGCATGGGCTCATATCCAGGAGGTTGAGAAGCTCGGCGGCATGGCCAAGGCCATCGAGAGCGGTGTGCCTAAGATGCGCATCGAGGAGGCTAGCGCCCGCAAGCAGAGCCGTATCGACTCGAATGTCGACACCATCGTCGGCATCAACAAGTACCGTCTCGACCACGAGGATCCCATCGAGACCCTTGAAATCGACAATACCGCCGTGCGCAACGCCCAGATTGAACGGCTGCACAAGCTGCGTGCCGAACGTGACAATGCCGCCGTCGAGGCAGCGCTGGACCGTCTCACCGAGTGCGCCCGCACCGGCGAGGGCAACCTGCTCGACCTCAGCATCGACGCCGCCCGCAAGCGTGCCTCGCTGGGCGAAATCAGCTATGCACTGGAGAAAGTCTACGGACGTTATAAAGCCAAAATCAATCTTATCAGCAACGTGTACAGCAGTCAGACTAAAGAGAGCGACGCCTTCAAGAAGGCACTGGAGATGACCGACCGCTTCGCAAAACTGGAGGGTCGCCGTCCGCGTATCATGGTGGCCAAGATGGGCCAGGACGGTCACGACCGCGGAGCCAAGGTGGTCGCCACCGGTTATGCCGACATGGGCTTCGACGTGGATATGGGACCGCTGTTCCAGACTCCCGCCGAGGCTGCCAAGCAGGCCGTGGAGAACGACGTCCACATCCTTGGTGCCAGTTCGTTGGCCGCAGGCCACAAGACCCTGCTGCCGCAAGTCATAGAAGAGTTGAAGAAACTGGGCCGCGACGACATCATGGTCGTGGCCGGCGGTGTCATCCCCCCGCAGGACTACCAGTATCTCTTCGATGCCGGTGTCGCCGCCATCTTCGGCCCCGGCACGCCTGTCAGCACCTCGGCCATCAAGATGATGGAGCTGCTGCTGGCCGGAAGGGAATAAATACCAAAAGATGAAAGTAATCAGTGGACAGTGGGCAGTGGCCGGTGGTCGAAGACCGGTGGGCAGTGGCCAGTGGCCACTGATTACTATTCTATTATTTATGATTATGCCGTTGACTGCCGGTGCGGTCAGCTTCCAGAGGGCAGCACCGTCGGGGCAGATGCTGTACTACAACATCACCTCGGCAAATACCGTGACGGTTGTCAGCCCCGACTGGCTAACCCATGAGATGCCCACGGGTGACCTGGTGATACCGGCCACGGTGGACGACGACAACGGCAACACCTACTATGTTACGGCCATCGGACAGGATGCTTTCAGCCTGTGCAGCGGACTTACCAGCGTGGTGATACCCGAGGGAGTCACGTCGCTGGGGTCGTTCTCCTTCTACAACTGCACAAGCCTGGCGGCAGTAACCCTGCCCTCGACGCTCAACGAAATCCGTGCACAGGTGTTCTACGGCACCGCCTATCTGGCCGACAGCGCCAACTGGGACACCACAGGCCAACTATACATTGGCCGCTATCTGATTGCCACCCGCCCGATAATCGACAGTACCCTTGTTGTCAAGGACAGCACCATCGGCGTGGGAGCCATGGCGGTTTATTACAACCTCTGTGCCAAGATAGTGCGTCTGCCTGAGACAATCAGGTTCATCGGTGGACTGGCCTTCTCGGCCTGCGACAACCTGGACACAGTGGAGTTTTCCGACACCATACCGCCGACGGTACTGAACGACAGTTTCGACACCATTCGCAGAGAGTCGCTAACAATGAAGGTGCCGTGCGGTGGCGGCGACGAATTCCGCAGCCACACCGTATGGGGGTTGTTTAATATTGTGGAATATGGCTGCCCGGACACCCCGCCCATCGACCCGCCGGATCCACCAGACCCTCCCGATCCGCCAGACCCACCAGACCCGCCAGACCCACCGTATCCGGGCGACCCGACCGTGCCTAACGACGACATCAACGTTTGGACCGATGACAACGGACTGGTGATACACGTCAGCGTCGGGGCGGAGATATATGTCTTCGACATTGACGCTCACATTCTGTTCCATACCGTGGCCACAGCCAATGTCATACGTGTACCTATCAACAACAGCGGTGTCTATGTTATACGCCGCGAGGGCTCACCGTTCCCCGTGCCTGTTGTCTACAGGAAACACTAAAAAAATTCAGAAAAATCAATTGTGTCCGTGTCGGAATCGACACTGTCGCCGTTGCGCACGTGGCTGAGCGACTGTTGGATAATGTTCGACACCATCTCGGTTGGTTCCTTTTCGGGACGCTCGGGGTGGCGCAGGCGCATGACCATCGAGCCGATAAGGTAGCCACCCAGGGCTATAAGAATCATACCCATCGCCATGCTGATGCTCCGCATTGCCTTGTCCGTCAAGGAACTCTGCACCATAGATGCCAGCCGGCACTTAAGAATGCCGCCACCAAGCTCGGCCAACAGCATGCTGATGAAAAAAACAAATGTCTGAAGGTCGTTCAAGTGTATTTCAGCTTTTACCACCGCCGTCAATGCAGCCCAGTAGAGCCAGACCGACGGGTTCAACGTATTCAGTGCAAAGCCTTGCGCCAGCAACTCACGGCCATAGGGTACAGCCTTGCGCACCACGCGTATGCGTCCGGCACGGTCGGTTGCGCGCGATGGTCGCCGCAGTATCGTCACGACACCAAAGATAATAACGACAGAGCCACCGATAATCGATGCCACAGGCGTGCGCAAAAGACTGGTTATGGAGTCCTTGTTCAAAAAAGTGAGCATCAGCAACACCATCATAATGTCGCTCGAGTTGACACCCAACTCGAAAGCCACGCCCTTGCGGAAGCCATAGCGTATACTGTTCTGTATCAACCCCCAAAAGCCCGGGCCGAAACTCAGGAACAGGGACAGGACCATTCCGCAGAGAGCACCTATTATAATCAGTTTGACCATAAAAACAGACTGCAAAAATACACAAAAAAACCGAAATGGAGGCAATGAAGAAAAAAATATATTAACTTTTTTTTGTCAGTTCAAAAAATGTTTGTAACTTTGCAAACTCAATAGGAGTGTGAAAATGGGTCAGAACAGTGATATGACAGTCCGCTTTAGTGGTTTGAAACCAGGGCGTTATAGCTATGATTTCAACCTCGGAAAAGAGTTCTTCGAAAGCTTCAAAAACGAAGAATTGTGCGATGGAAAAGTGAAAATTGCGGCTGTTTTGGAGAAGAACGAGATGGTGATGATGTTCAAATTTAAGCTTGACGGCGAGGTAACGACACTCTGCGACCGTTGCCTCGGCGAAATCAAGGTGCCGATAAAAGGTGAGGAACACTTGAACGTGAGATTGAGCGACACGGAGACAAGCGATGACGAGAACGTTGCGATACTGCCCGAAGGGGCGTTTGAGATTGACCTGACACAGTGGCTGTACGAATATGTGGCCGTCCGCATACCGATGCAGCACATCCACCCCGAAGGAGAGTGCGACAGCGATGTGACGAGGTTCATAGGTGCCGAGGAGTCCGAGGTTGAAGTTGAGGAGGAGATTGACCCGCGCTGGGCAGCACTGCTGAAAGTGAAAAATGAAAAATGACAATGAGAGGGTGAAAGATTGGAAATAAGAAATAATAATAAAAAAAAGTAATAATATGCCACATCCAAAACACAGATTCTCACAGACCAGAACGGCCAAGAGAAGAACGCACGATGCGTTGGAGAAAGCGCAGTTGACCACATGCAGCAACTGCGGAGCCCAGGTTATGTATCACCACGTTTGCCCCGAGTGCGGCTACTACCGTGGAAAACTCGCCATCGAAAAAGGTGCCGAGGAGTAAACTCCAACCTGGAGCCAAAAATGAAGAAGGCATTCCGCAAGGGATGCCTTCTTTTTTTTGTACATCAGTCGAAATCCTCTATGACACAGCGGGTGATAAAGAGGGCGATTCCTGCGAGACGTCCGGGAGTTTGTAGGTGAAGCGGTCAATGTTTGTAACACCCAGTGCGGTCAACGCCTCCGCGGTGCGGGCGGTGTCGTCGGCGGTGTTGTGGTTGGGGATGAGCGGGACGCGGACGATGATATGCTCCGGGCCTTTCAAGTCGAGCAGGTGGTGCAGGTTGTCCCATGCGCGGCTGGCGTCGCCGCCGGTATACTCTTTGTAAATGTCGGGGTTGCTCTCCTTGATGTCGACGATGAAGTCGCCGACCACCTTGGCGGCTTGCTCCACCGTCTCGCGAGGCACCTGCAGCGAGGTCTCGGCAGTCAGGTTCCAACTCTTGCCGCATATCTCCTTGAATTCCTTGATAAAGTCGATGCGCAGCAGCGGCTCGCCACCGCCAAAGCAGATGCCGCCCCCGGTGGCGATAAAATAGAGGTTGTCGATGCCCACGCGGTCGTAGAGTTGGCGCGGAGTAAAACAGGGTAGACCATCGGGACTTTCGAGACAGCGGTGGTTAAGGCAATACTTGCAGTGCAAAGGGCAGCCGTGAAAGGCCACCAGTGTGGTGACACCCACGCCGTCGATGCCCAGCCGGTGCCGGTCTATGCCTATTATGGGTACCGCCTCCATCAGTATTGCACTCTTAACGGTACGCCATCCATCTCATTGTATGTGGCATTGTCGGGACCCCACTCGATTATCATGTTGTCCTTGCTTGTGATGCCACAAATAATAACCTCTGACAGTCCGAGTAATTGGGCAGTACACTCCAAAGCCAAGTCTATGGTCTCGTTATTGGCCGACACCTTCAGCGGCAGCTCGATGGGTTTATATCCTACATATTTCACTTCGAGCCTGTAGTTGCCTTCGGGCAGCTCCATTTTGAATACGCCGTCGAAGTCGGTAACGGCGGTCTGTGGGAGCACCACCTTCACCTTATTTTCGAAGCGGGTGACTACAACATTGCAGAATGGCAGTGGTTCCTTGGTCTTGCCGTCGATAATGGTGCCTTGCACTGGATACAGCTTGGACTGCGGGACAACTTTGATGTTCTCTGTTTTCCGTTCTCCATTCTCCACTCCATTCTGCGCCACGGCAGGCGAAGCAAGTGCCAACACTATTCCGGCCACTGTGGCCGCCTTGCCTACACTGATGCGTCTGGCCAAAGCCCGTTCCAGCTGCCGCAGCTCTTTCTCGCACTGCGGACAGGTGCCAGGACATGGTCCCTGGTGCTGGCAGTCGGGTATCTCCAGCGGGATGTTGTTCTCCTCGGCGATGCGCCGCCGTACGGATTTGAGTTCACTGCATATTTCCTTACCTCTGTGCATCTTTCCTTTTGTTATTTCACGTTCACCTTAACCCCTTCGACCTCCATGTGCTGCATGTTGCCGTATGGGTCTATTTCAATGAGCGGCTGTGCCTGCTCGATTATCACAACACCATCTAACAATTGTGCGCTGGCACGCAGGGCAATATCGCCAAGGTCTGTCTTATCCGTGATGGTCACATGCCGCTCTTCCTTGTAGTAGCCCACATACCAGATTTCCATAGTGTAGTCGGCCGGTGTCAGTTCCGTCTTAAAAATGCCGTCGAAGTCTGTCACTGCAACCAGCACCGTTATGCTGTCCCTCTTGAACACCACGTTGGCAAACGGCAACGGCTCTTTGGTCTTATCGTCAATTATGGTACCGTACACCTTCACAGGTTTGGCGGGCTGAAGGAACGTCACTTGTTCGGGCTGGTCTATGACGGTTGGTGTGGCAGGGTAGCCGCTAATGATTCCCTGCATTGCCTTTTCCGAAATCTCAAACTCGTCCAGCCGTATATGCGTGGCGGGCTTGTCGGTGGTGTCCTGCACCTGCGCTGCGGCTGGCGATGCCAGTGCCAGCGCTATGCCAGCCACTGTGGCCACCTTGCCCACGCTGATGCGCTGGGCTAAAGCCCGTTCCAGATGCTGCAGTTCTTTCTCGCATTGCGGACAGGTGCCGGGACATGGTCCTTGATGCGGGCAGTCGGGTATCTCCAGGGGAATGTCGTTCTCCTTGGCGATGCCGCGGCGCACGGCTTTAAGCTCATTGCATATTTCCTTACCTCTGTTCATCGTTGTTGATTACTTTAACACCGTCAACTTCGTCGTACTGTACCACCGGCGGCAGGGCGCGGCGGGCATCCTTGCGCTCAGCCTCGGCGCGAGCCTCTTGCGGGGTCTGTGGTACCAGCACTTTGGTCTGGCGGCGACGCATGACTGTGCCTGTCGACCAGACAGTACCGCTCTCGCCCCGGAGAATGACTCGGGGTTCATCGAGCGGGTTGCACACGGCGGTGCCATACTTGTCGTACCATTCCTCCGGCAGCGGCTCGGAGGCGTTTGGCAGATGTTCCAGTATCTCTCGGTGTCGGTCAGGTGTGTCGACCACAAAATCTCCGTCCTCGATAATCCCCATTTCCGGCGGCTCGTATGGCGGCGGTGGGGGAATGGAGTCGTCTTCCATCAACTCGAAGACAGCCTCTCCCTCAAGCATGTCATCGCTGGTATCTGCAGGGGTGTTGGGTACTCCAGCTCCGCAGGCCGCCAGTGTCATGGCCAGTCCGGCCACGGTTGCCACTTTGCCCAGCCGCACACGCTTCTCCAGCTCACGCTCCAGGTACTGCACCTCGGCCTCGCAGCGCGGACAGGTGCCACGGCACTCGCCTTTGTAGCTGCACTCCTTGACTTCCAACGGTATGCCGTTCTCCTCGGCGATGCTCCGCCGCACAGCCTTCAGCTCATTGCATATTTTCTTTCCTCGGTTCATACCTATACTATAACCACATTATAAGGCAAATGTCTACACGCCCTTGCGGGTTTAACATTATTTAACGTTGGCGAGGGAAGCCGGGGTTGGCTGTCAGGAAGGCCTGATAGTCATCCATCATGCTGTCGTACATCTCCTTGCGGCTGTAGACGTTGTAGTTGGGATGGTACTGGCGCACGGCCACCACACCCGTCGAAGGCGAGAACCAGCAGTGCTTGTTGAACTCCTTGAGGTCGGTATAGACATACGCTTTAAGAAACTCGACTATCACACCCTGACCACCAGTGCATAGGATTACGTCGGGATCAAGCATACGAACCTGTTCGGTCAGCAGGTCGGCATAGTCGCGTAGGTACTTCTGCATCACAGCGTTGCTGGCGGGACGAAAATCCTGCTTCATGCAGTTGACGCGGGCGATGGGGGCGCACTCGTAGAAACCCTGCAGGCTAGTGGCGTTGTCGGCTGCGCCGAAGCTCATGGTCTTGCGCTCGGGGATGGTCATCAGGCCATAGACCCACAACTCAAGGTTGGGGAAGAAACACTGTGCTGTGCGGCAGGTGAGGCGCGGACTAGGCACGCGGCCACTCTCGGCACGCACATCCCAGCCATCGTCCTCGGCGGGTTGCTTGGTCATCACAAGCATGCGCAGGCTGGCGTCGGCCCACTGCCGTTCCTCGTCGCCACGGCGACGCACCTGGTTGAAGCCGTCGAACCACATCTCGCCTCGGTAGAGCAGGCCGTCCCTAGTTATCTCATCGCTTTCGCGCAACTTGCGCGCACGCTCGGCCCAGCGCTCGTACAGTTGCTCCTCTTGTTCGTGGTAGTTCATGGTGATTATGGTGTTTGTTTTTATCTGCCAGCAATTAGCGCCATGCCGTCGGGGATGATAGTATAGCCCTGTATACCAGCAGGTAATGTTTTTAGTTGCATTATTGTGTCATGTGCAAATATACGAAAAAAAACTTAATTCGCGAAAAATGTGTATATTTGCATATTGGCAACACTTACGACACCATGGATTATAACGCTGAATATATGACAATTGGAAGAAAAATCAGTATTTTCAGCCCAATGAAAAGATTTATGTTTAGTTCGTTATGGTTGTCACCAACAGCACCACAACTGTGCGCAAACTAATAATCAAGTAATCATGCGTTACGAAGTAGATTTCCTAGTGGTAGGTTCCGGTATTGCCGGCCTCAGCTTTGCCCTCAAGGTGGCACCCTATGGCAAGGTGTGCATACTCACCAAAGGCGATGCCGCCGAAGGCTCGACGCGCTATGCGCAGGGCGGAATAGCTGCCGTGATGTACGACAGTGACTCGTTCGACAAGCACATCCAGGACACTCTCGTTGCCGGCGACGGCATCTGCGACCGCGAGGTGGTAGAGATGACCATCCGCGAAGCACCCGACCGCATACGCGAGCTGGTGCAGTACGGCGTCAACTTCGACCGTGTCCCCGACTCCGGCCCACAAACCCCGAACTCCGAACTCCGTTTCGACCTGCACCGCGAGGGCGGCCACTCCGAATTCCGCATTCTCCACCACAAGGACAACACCGGCGAGGAAATCGAACGCGGCCTGCTCGAAGCGGCACGCCGTCACCCCAATATTGAGATAAAGGAGCGACAGTTCGCCATCGACATCATCACCCAGCACCATCTGGGCCAGCGTGTCACCAAACACACCCCCGACATCGAATGCTACGGCGTGTATGCCCTCGACTGCGACACCAACCGCATCGACACCTATCTGGCCAAGGTGACACTGCTTGCCACCGGAGGCATGGGCAACGTCTATTCCACCACCACCACGCCCGTAATCTCGACCGGCGACGGTGTGGCCATGGTACACCGTGCCCGCGGTGTGCTGTCCGACCTCGAGTTCATGCAGTTCCACCCCACCTCGCTGTACAACCCCGCCGAGAAGCCTGCCTTCCTGATAACCGAAGCCATGCGCGGAGCAGGTGCCATACTGAAAGACCGCGACGGCAAGGAGTTCATGCAGAAATACGACTCCCGTCTGAGCCTGGCACCACGCGACATCGTTGCCCGCGCCATCGACAACGAGATGAAGCTCTCCGGCAAGGACTACCTCTACCTGGATGCCCGCGGCATCGGCAAGAAGCACCTCATCGAAGGCTTCCCCACCATTTACGCCAAGTGCCTCAGCATCGGCATTGACATCACACGCGACATGATTCCCATCCGCCCCGCGGCACACTACCAGTGCGGCGGCATCAAGGTGGACCGCAACGGCGAGTCGTCGATCCATCATCTGTATGCCGCTGGCGAATGCAGCTGCACCGGCTTACACGGCGGCAACCGTCTGGCCAGCAACTCGTTGCTTGAAGCCGTAGTCTATGCCCACAACGCCGCACAGAGCGCCATCTCCACTCTCCACTCTCCACTTTCCACTCTCCACTCAAGTATTCCCGACTGGAACGCCGAGGGCATGGTGCTCAACGAGGAGATGGTTCTTATCACCCAAACCAAGCGCGAGCTGCAGGAGATTATGTGGAACTATGTGGGCATCGTGCGCAGCGACCTGCGCCTGCAACGTGCCTTCGACCGTCTGAACCTCATCTTCCGCGAAACCGAAGACCTCTACAACCGCAGCGTCCTCACCGAGCCGCTCTCCGAGCTGCGCAACCTCATAGCCTGTGCCTACCTCATCATAAAGATGGCACGTGCACGCCGCCAAAACGTCGGACTGCACTACAGCCTCGACCTAAACTAACCTTCCCAATGACTATCCGCCACGCCACCGAGGCCGACCTCGACACAATGTTAGCAATGGTTGCCCATTCGCGCGGTTTGATGCGTGCGAACGGCAACATGACGCAGTGGACCGGCTACCCTTTGGCCGACGACCTGCTTGAAGACATTCGTCTCGGAGTATCGTATATCATCGATGGCACGGCCACCTTCGCGCTGGTTCCCGGCGTTGAACCGACATACGGATATATCGACCATGGGCGTTGGATTGACCCCGACAGCCCCTACGCCACCATACACCGTCTGGCAAAAACAGCCGGTGCCAAAGATGTGTCGCATGAGGTCTTTGCTTTCTCCAAGCAGCAATACAGCTACCTGCGTGCCGACACACACGCCGACAACCGACCGATGCGCCACATCCTTGAGCGCGAAGGCTTCGTAGAGTGCGGCACCGTATATATGTCCGACGGCGCACCACGCCAGGCCTACGAGTGGTGGCGATGGGACGAGGTGCCTGCCGACATCCGTGATTTCGTGGAGCAAAAGGTAATACCGCAGTACCGCCATTTCGATGCCGCCCACAACGAGCAGCACGTCCGCCGCGTAATAGCCCGCGCAATGAAAATACTCCCTGGTACGCAGGCACCCTCGCCTGCGAGTCCCCGCGGAACGTGGCGACCCGAAAGCGTCTTCATCGCCGCCGCCATGCACGACCTTGGCCTTGCCTATGGCCGCGAGAGACACCACCTTGAGAGCGGGCGCATAATACGTGCCTGCGGCGAGTTGCGGCAGTGGTTCAACAATACTGAAATCGAAGACATCGCACAAGCGGCAGAAGACCACCGCGCCTCGGCCAACCAGCCGCCGCACTCCCTGCTGGGCTGCATCGTCGCCGAGGCCGACCGCGACATCGAGCCGGAGACCATTGTGCGCCGCACCGTAGAGTACGGCCTGTCGCACTACCCCGAGCTTGACCGTGAAGGCCACTGGCAGCGCACCCTGCAGCACCTGCATGAAAAATACGCCGAGGGTGGATACATCAAGCTGTGGCTCGACAACTCGCCCAATGCGGCACCACTCGCCGAGCTCCGCGCCATCATCAACGACGAACCCCGCCTCCGCACCCTGTTTGATTTGATAATGGAAAACCCCTCTATAACCAATAACCCATAACCTATAACCCTTCCATGAACATCATCCTCATCATACTTGCATTCGTCTGCTTTGCAGCCGGCGTTGTCGCCACCTTCACACCCGTGCCGCCAGCGGTACCCGTGGCATGGGCAGGCCTGCTGCTGGCCAAATTGGGCGGGGTAGCAATAAGCACCCCGATGCTCATCTGGGCTGCCGTCATCGGCGTGGCCCTCATGGTGTTCGACTATGTCATTCCCCTTCTGACGACCAAGCACTTTGGCGGCACAAAGTACGGCGTTTGGGGCTGCACACTGGGGTTGCTGGTCTCCATCGTCGGCCTGCCCTTCGGCCCCACCGGACTTGTGGGTGTCTTCTTCTGGCCTTTTGTCGGGGCATTGGTGGGAGAATATATCAAACAGCGCGAGTTGCGACCCGCCTTCCGTTCGGCAGTAGGCGCATTCATCGGCATAATGACCGGCTCGCTGGCCAAGGTCGTCTACGCCGTAACCCTGATGGTCATTGTTATTGTCAAACTTTTTTAGATTGGTACGCAGGCGACCCGCCTGCATATTATTGAAAATGGACAAGCGAATTCTTTTGATAAACGATGTCGTTGGCTACAGCCACGTGGGAATGGTCGCCATGCTGCCCATCCTCACCTATCTGGGCCACCAAACCTACAACCTGCCCACAGCACTGGTCTCAAACACTCTTGACTACGGCGACTTCAACGTCATCGAGACCACCGAATATATGCGCGGCACACTGCCCGTGTGGCAAAAGTTGGGCTTCCGGTTCGACGCAGCCTGCACCGGTCTGATGTTCAGCGAGGAGCAGGCACGCCTTGTTTCCGGCTATTGCCGCCAACTGCACAAAGATGGCACCACAATATTCGTCGACCCCATCATGGGGGACGGCGGCCGCCTCTACAACGGCATGAGCCAAAGCCATGTGAAACTCATGCGCGACATGGTCAGCGTGGCCGACCTTACCTTCCCAAACCTCACCGAGGCGTGCTACCTCACCGACACGCCATTCCGCGACCAAGGCTTCAGCCGCAGCGAGGCATACCGTATGCTCGACAGACTGCTATCACTTGGTGCAAGGTCGGCCATCATCACCAGCGCCCGCGTCGATGGACGCAACTGCGTCATTGGCCGCCAGCATGCAACGGACAATCCCTACTTTATTCTTGAATACGAGGAACTGCCGAAGGCATTCCACGGCACCGGCGACATCTTCTCGGCTGTCCTCATCGGACACCTGATGTGCGGCGAGCCTCTGCGCGAAAGCACACAGGCCGCCATGACGGTGGTCAGCCGCCTTATCGAGCGCAACCTCGACCAGACAGACATGTGTCTGGGAATACCGATAGAAAAGTGCCTTGACCTGCTTTAGCCGAACAGCGACATCTGTCTGACTCCCTGTGCGCAGTAATGCTGATAGGGGCAGGCGTAGGGAGTGAGACAATGCTGTCCTGTGGCCGTGGCCGGCTCGCCGTGGCTTAGGATTTCTTTCATTGCGGCAATGTTACGTGCAATCTCGTTGTGCTGCGCCTGCAGGTTGTCGGTAAGGTCAACCTTTTTGAAATAGTCCGACTGATCCGTCCCACCGTTGTAGACCACACTGAAACTGTTCACCTTGCGACAATGCGAAATGACGTAGTGCTGCAAGGCGGCATCGTGGCAGTAGGTGTCGCTGAGGGCGGTGCCTGACTTTACCTCGAACACATCAATGCTGCCGTCTTCGTTGCGCTGCACCACGTCGGCAAGCACCAGCACATCATCATACTGGAAGCCTGCCTCGAAGAGTACCACCTCCCCTGTCCCGCTGAGCAGCGCGGCGGTGCGCTCTGGATAGGCATCGACGTTGCGCTTCAACTCGGCGCTGATGTCGATTCCGTCGGGGAATGTGGCCTTGAACGCATACTCAAAGTCGCGGCCACGTTCGAAGCGGCGCATCTGCTCGGCGGTGTAGCGGGCGAGACGCGGGTTGAAGACATCGAGCCACAGCGCGCGGTCGCACTGCAGCCCGCGGATGTACTTGCTCTTGCTCAACAGATGGCTCATCGCTTTTCTAGTTAATCTAGATTATCTAGATACTCTAGAACATCTAGAACAGACCCCATTGAGACCAGCCCGGCGTCGCTGCGCATCAGGCCCTCCTCTTTGACCAGGCGGAGCTGGTCGAGGAAGGGGTTGTAGTACCCGTCGATGTTGAGGAGTATCATGGGTTTGGTGCGGTAGCTGCCGTCCAATATTCTCTGGCCGTCGACTATCTGCAGCTGGTTCATCACCATGACTTCGGAGACCTCGTCGATGGTACCGATGCCGCCGGGGAGGGCGATGAAGGCGTCGCAGAGGGCGAGGATGCGTTCCTTGCGCTCTGCCATGCTGCGGACGCGGACGAGCTCAGTGACGGTCTGCGAGTGGATGATGTCATCGCTGAAGAGGGTAGGAATGACGCCGACGACGCGGCCTCCCTCGCGCAGGGCCTCGCCGCTGACGACGCCCATGAGGCCGAGGTTGGAGCCGCCATAGACGAGGGTGTGCCCCTCCTGCGCGATGCGGCGGCCGAGGACGGCGGCGGCCTCGACGATTTCCTTGTTGCGCGGCAGCGACGAGCCGCAGAAGACTGCT
>JAEEGL011290384.1_pt1 | contig 13251 bp, 10 predicted proteins | sample 9134231 | NCBI WGS metagenome assembly JAEEGL01 (sample SAMN16246548, study PRJNA631951) | gut metagenome | biome: gut microbiome; feature: rumen; material: fiber-attached | host: Bos | place: Iran: Karaj | collected 2018-10 | reverse complement strand
TGGCTGACGAAACTGGTGTAGTAAGAACATCATTATGGGATGATAAAGCAGATATCAATCAAGGATTGGGGGATGCAATTAAAATTGAGAATGCCCGTACAAGACTTGGTCAGGGAACTATGGAGTTAAGTGTTGGAAAATCATCCAGAATTACAATTCCTGAAGAAGACGAAATTGAAGACTTGCCTTCCTATCAGACATTGGAACAAGAAAGATACAATGATAGGACAGTAAGTCAGCTGGAAGAAAATGAACAAAACGTCAAACTTAGGGTACGAGTTATAAATCTTGGACAAGTTAACACTTTCTCTAGAAGTGATGGACGAGAAGGAAAAGTTAGAGCAATCTATGTTGCAGATGAAACAGGTGAAGTTCAAGTCTCTTTGTGGGATGATGATACTAATGTAGATTTCTCAGACGGTGCAGCTTTAATTATTGAAAATCCAACAGTTCAATCACAAAATAATCGTATAAGATTATCCATATCTGGTGGAAGTAATTTAAGAAAAGCTAGACCTGAAGAAGCAGAACTTATGCCAACTTTAAGAGAAATTGAATCACAGTTATATGTTGAAAAACTCATTGAAGATATTGAAGATGATGATTCACATATAAAAGTTAGAGGTGTTATTGAAGAAATCAATGGAGAAAAAATATTATATGCAATGTGTCCAAATTGTAACACCCGTATAGTGCAGAGTGAAGAAGGATACATCTGTGATAGTTGTGGTGAAAAAATTGAAGAACCTAATTATCTGATGATTATCCAGGCAACTTTACAGGATGAAACAGGTACAATAAGCGCAACTTTCTTCAGAGATCAGGCAGAAAAGTTGATTGACACGACAACTGATGAAGTAATTGACATATTCAAGCAAACCGGTGATGAATCATCAATGGCTGGTAAAATAGAAGATCTTATTGGTCATGAAATTACACTTATAGCTGATGCTCAATATAATGATTATAATGAAGATGTAAGATTGAATGTAAGAAAAATAGTAATAATTGTATAATTAAGGAGAGAAAATCATGGTAGAATTAGAAGACTTGCCTAGTGTAGGAGAAAAAACAGCACAAAAATTAAGAGATGCAGGGTTTGCTGATATGATGCGTTTAGCAACAGCAACTCCTAAAGAACTCAGTGTAAAAGTAGAAATTGGAGAAGGTGTTGCGGCTAAGGTTATTGAAGCTGCAAGAAAAGCAGAAAAAATAGATTTTGAAACTGCTTTTGAAGTAATGGAAAGACGTGAAGATGTCGGTAGAATTACTACTGGTAGTAAAGGTTTGGATGAGTTAATAGGTGGTGGGGTTGAAACACAATCAATCACCGAAGTTTATGGTGAATTTGGTTCAGGTAAAAGTCAAATTTCACATGAATTGTCTGTAACTACTCAGCTTCCAATTGAGGAAGGTGGTCTTGAAGGTGAAGTAGTCTTCATTGATACAGAAAACACATTCAGACCAGAAAGAGTTGAACAAATTGCAGCAGCATTTGGTTTAGATATTCAGGAAGTTCTTAAAAAAATTCACGTAGCAAGAGCATTTAACAGTAGTCATCAAATGTTAATGGCTGAAAAAATTAATGAATTAATTCAAAGTGGAGTTAATATTAAACTTATCATTGTTGATTCTTTAATGGCACATTTCAGGGCAGAATATGTTGGAAGGGAATCATTAGCTACTCGTCAGCAAAAACTTAACCAGCATTTACATACATTACAACAAATAGCCAATACATATAATGTTGCCGTATTGATTACAAACCAGGTTCAGTCAAAACCTGATGCATTCTTTGGAACACCTACTAAAGCTGTTGGTGGTCACGTATTAGGTCACGCTTCAACATATAGGATTTTACTCAAGAAAGGATTATCCGGTAAAAGAATTGCACGTCTTGTAGACAGTCCTCATTTACCTGAAGGTGAAGCTGTATTTAAAGTTACTACTGACGGTTTAGTAGACTAACTTTATTTTTTAATCCCCTTTTTTTCTATATTTTTTTCACTAAATTTCTTTATCAATGAACATCAATATATTATATAGTGATATTGATGGTAAGTTCTATTGAAGTAATTTTAGTACCTGCTTTAATGATTATGGTAGGTATTGTCTTAAGAAAAACTAATGTTTTATCGGATAATCATAGTTCATTGCTATCAAAAATAGTTATAAATATTAGTTTACCGGCTCTTATTTTTATTAATATATCAACTTCTAACATTTTGGGGGAAATGATTTATTTGCCTCTTATTGCTTTCGGAGTTTGTTTTATATCTATGTTGCTTGCATTTATTTATTCAAAGATACGATCTTACTCTAAAGTAAAAACATGGACAATAATTATATTACTTTCATTAATGAATTCAGCATTTATTGGTTATCCTATTGTTTTAGGTGTCTTTGGTAATGAAGGATTTTTAAATGCAATATTCTTTGACATGGCAATAGCAATAATGTTTGTAATTTTTGGAATTATATTATCCACCTTATTTGAAGGTAATAAACAGGAAGTATTAAAAAACGCTGTATCATTTGTTCCTTTATGGGCAGTACTGTTTGGGTTATTATTTAATATATTTAATATTCCATTAGGCTACGTTTTGGAAAATTCATTGAATTATTTGGGTAATTCCACAATTCCTTTAATAATGTTATCATTGGGGTTAACAATAAATTTTAAGGATTTCAAATCTTATTTATCTGATACTATTTTTGTATCAGTAGTGAGGCTGTTATTTTTACCTATTTTATTGTATGTAACGTTAACCTGTTTTGGATTTGATGGTATGGTATTGAAGATATCTGTACTGGAATCTGCTATGCCAACTGCAATGAATGCCTTGGTTCTTGCCATCACTTATGATTTGGATGTAGAACTGGTTAGTTCAGTAATTTTTGTAACGACCGTGTTAAGTATATTAACTTTACCGTTAATAATAAATATAGTAGTTTAATTATTCAGGAGGTAAACATTTGCCAACACCAGTGGAAATTATATTGGTACCAACATTAATGATAGTTTTAGGATATGTTCTTAAAAGACAAAATATTTTGAAATCACGTGATAGTAATGTGTTGTCTAGAATTGTATTGACTGTTAGTTTACCATCTTTAGTTTTTGTAAATTTATCGACTGCCAATATTAGTACTGATATGTTATTATTGCCATTTGCAGCTTTTTCAATAAGTGCTATATGTATGGTTATCTCTTTTTTATTTTGTAAATCTAGGGGATACTCTAAAGTTAAAACATGGACTATTATGATTGCTTGTGCAATGATGAATACAGGTTTTCTAGGATTTCCAATTTCATTAGGGGTATTCGGTAATGAAGGTTTCTTAAATGCAATATTTTTTGATCTTGAGACAACACTTATCTTCGTAATATTCGGTATGGTTTTAGTTAGCATATTTGGTGGAAATAGGAAAGAAGTTTTAAAACAAGCAGTGGGTTTTGTTCCATTATGGGCTGTAATTATAGCATTATTGTTTAATATTTTTCATTTACAATACGGTTATGTAATTGAAACTACTTTGAATTATTTGGGACAATCTACAATACCTTTAATAATGATTTCGTTGGGATTAACCTTAGATTTTAAGGAAATAAAACATTCTTTCACGGATTCATTATTTGTCGCATTTGTAAAGTTAATACTGGCTCCCATTATTATCTTTTTAATTTTAAACGCAATTAACTTTGGAGGATTAAGTTTTAAGGTTGCAATTTTGGAAGCAGGTATGGCAACAGCTATGAATGCATTGGTTTTGGCTATTACTTATGATTTGGATACGAAACTTATGAGTTCAATAATATTTACCAATACAGTTCTATCCTTGATTACATTGACGGGTATTATTACATTACTGGTTTAATTTTATCTTTTTTTATAATATTTTATTTTTTTTTTATTTTTTTAATAAATATTTTGTTTTTGTACGAACAAAAAAAAAGTATATATATTATAATCTAATAATCTTAAAGTATAGGATATAATTGTTAAATTTTTAATAGTTAACAAAAACAGGTTTTTATGACGTTTTTCCCTTTAAAAAAATCAAATTATGAACATCATAGTCTTAATTAAATAGGTGATTTAACTTGGCAGAAAACAATGAAGAATTACGTATAGGAGTATACACTTGCCACTGTGGAGTAAACATTGGTGGAGTAGTAGACTGTAAAGCAGTAGCTGAATATGTTGAAACACTCCCTGATGTAGTGGTATCCCGTGAATACAAATATATGTGTTCCGACCCAGGACAAAAAATTATTCAAGATGATATTAAAGAATTAAACCTTAACAGAGTTGTAGTAGCAGCATGTAGTCCTCGTTTACACGAACCTACCTTCCGTAGATGTGTAGAAGAAGCAGGATTAAACAAATATTTATTCGAATTCGTAAACTTAAGAGAACAAGACTCTTGGGTACACGGAGACGATCCAGAAGGAGCTACTGAAAAAGCAAAAGATTTAGTAAGAATGGGTATTGCTAAAGTAAGATTATTAAACGCTTTAACACCTGAAAAAGTAGCAGTAAAAGATACCACTATGGTTATTGGTGGTGGAATTGCTGGTATTCAAACAGCACTTGACTTAGCTGATATGGGATTCAAAACATACCTTATTGAAAGAAACCCAACTATCAGTGGTAGAATGGGACAATTAGATAAAACATTCCCTACACTCGACTGTTCAATGTGTATCTTAGCACCTAAAATGGTAGATGCTGGTAAACACGCAAACATCGAATTACTCTCATACTCTGAAGTAAAAGATGTGGATGGTTACATTGGTAACTTTACAGTTACAGTAGAGAAAAAAGCAAGATACGTAGATGAAGCTACTTGTACAGGTTGTGGATTATGTCAAGAAGCTTGTCCTATCGAAATACCAAACTACTTCGATGAAGGAACCGGTATGGTAAAAGCAGCTTACATCCCATTCCCACAAGCAGTACCTTTAGTAGCAACAATTGATAAAAATTACTGTATTGAATGTCACTTATGTGATCAAGCATGTGAAAAAGGATGTATTAACCACGAACAAGAACCAGAACTTGTAGAAATTGAAGTTGGTACAATTGTAGTAGCAACAGGTTACGACACATTTGACCCAACCGAAAAAGAAGAATACATCTTCGATCAAGCTGAAAACGTAATCACTGGTTTACAAATTGAAAGATACATCAACGCATCCGGACCAACCCAAGGTCACGTAATCCAACCTTCCTCTGGTGAAACACCTAAACGTGTAGCATTCATCCAATGTGTAGGTTCTCGTGATGAAAAAGTTGGAAACCCATACTGTTCCAGAGTATGTTGTATGTACGCAATGAAAAACGCACAATTATGTGTAGACCACGAACCAGACACCGAAGTAACAATTTACTACATTGATATTCGTGCATTCGGTAAAGGTTACGAAGAATTCTACAGATTATCACAAGAAAAATACGGTATTAAATTTATCAGAGGTAAAGCAGCACAACTTATCGAAAATGAAGATAAAACTATTACAGTACGTGCAGAAGATACCTTACTCGGTAAAGCAACCGCATTCACTTACGATTTAGTAGTATTATCTGTAGGTCTTGTACCTCCTGCAGGACAAGAAGAACTCAGACAAACCTTAGGATTATCCAAATCTGCAGACGGTTTCTTCATGGAAGCTCACCCAAAACTCAGACCTGTAGACACAATGACCGACGGTATATTCCTCGCTGGAGTAGCACAAGGTCCTAAAGATATTCCTGACACAGTATCACAAGCTTCAGGTGCAGCAGCAAGAGCAGCAATTCCTATGATCAAAGGAGAAGTAGAAATTGAACCTATCATTGCTGAAGTAAATGAAGACAACTGTGGTGGTTGTGAAATTTGTGTAGAATTATGTCCATTCGGTGCATTAGAAATCGTTGACGGTAAATCTACAGTAAACGTAGCATTATGTAAAGGATGTGGAACCTGTGTAGCTGCATGTCCTACTGGTGCTCTCGATCAAGCACACTTCAAAAACGAACAAATCCTTGCTCAAATTGAAGCAGCTCTCGGTAAATAAGCATAGTAATATGTCTTACAATAAAGGGATTTTTCCCTTTATTATTTTACCTTTTAACTAATCTCCAAAATGATACTATTTTTAGATTTTTTAGAGTAATTAAATTAAATATATCTTAATGAGCATAATTATTATTAATAATATTTCAAGTTAGGGAGGAGATTTTATTAACAAATTCATTAAAGATATTTTTAATAAAGGAAATTTCAAAGATTATTTCAATCGAAACAAATTTTTTATCTTGGCTTCGATAGTAGTTCTTATATTGTCATTATGGTCAGGATTTACTAATTATTCTTCTTATACGAGTATACTAAGTGATATGGGAATATCACAATCAATCAACAATACACCAGTGTTAATGTTTGAAAACACTCTGATACATGATGTTTTAGTGATAATCATGGGATTCACCTTTTCTATTTTATCCATATTCATGACAGCTATAAATGGGGTAAGTATTGGATATCTCTTTGCTACACAGTCTTTTTCACAATTTTTGCCTCAAGGAATTTTTTGTTTAATATCAGAAATATTTGCCTTAGTTGGAGCTTTTTTAGTAACAAAAATAGAGATTCGATTACTTTCAGTAATTATTAATAGGAAATTTAATGAATTATTTTCAAAAATTAAAGTTCCATTAAAAGATTTAATATTAACGGCAGTTTTTATAATAATATTGTCAGCAATGGGGCTATTATTTGGTTTGTTAATATAAACTTTAAAAATATTTTTTTAATTTTTTTCAAAAACTAATTATAAGATTAAAAATATAATATAATTATATAGATGGATAATATAATTCCATACAATTATCACGTTAATATTAATTAATTCAATTAATACATCGAAGCTTTCGGAGGAGTATAATGTCTAATTTAGAACAAGCACAAAAAATAAAAGAATTAACAAAAACCCATCATGAATGGATGAAAAATAGTTTGAACTTAATTGCTAGTGAAAACATTACTAGTAGAGCTGTCAGGGAAGCAATTGCATCTGATCTTTCACACAGATATGCAGAAGGGTTACCTGGGGAAAGATTATATGAAGGCTGTGACTACATTGATGAAATCGAACAAATCACAATTGATTTGTCCAAACAATTATTCGGTTGTGACCATGCAAATGTTCAACCTACTTCAGGAGTAGTTGCAAACCTTGCATGTTTCTTTGCTGTGGCAAAACCGGGAGATACATTAATGAGTATTAACGTACCTGAAGGAGGACACATCAGTCACGCAGGTGTTAGTGCAGCAGGTATAAGAGGTTTAAAAACTGCATCAGTACCTATGGATACAGAATTAATGAATGTTGACATGGATAAATTAGCAGCAAAATTAAGAGAAAGAGAACCAGCAGCTATGGTTCTTGGTGGAAGTTTATTCTTATTCCCTCAACCTGTTAAGGAAGCAGTAGAAGTAGCTCAGGAAGTTGGAACAAAAGTTATCTATGATGGTGCTCACGTTTTAGGTTTAATTGCAGGTAAACAATTCCAAGACCCTGTGGCTGATGGGGCCGACATGGTAACTGGAAGTACTCACAAAACTTTCCCTGGACCACAAGGTGGAATAATCCTTTGTAAAGAAGAATTACATAAAAAAATTGATAACTGTGTATTCCCTGGTGTAGTAAGTAACCATCATTTACACCATATGGCAGGATTAGGAATAGCAACAGCTGAAATGTTGGAATTCGGTCAGGACTATGCAAAACAAACAATCAGCAATGCAAAAGCATTAGCTCAAAGTTTATATGAATTAGGTTTCAATGTATTATGTGAAGATCAAGGATTTACCGAATCTCACCAAGTTGCAATGGATGTTGCTAATTTAGGTGACGTATCTAAAATGGCAAAAACATTACAATACAACAATATTATCTTAAACAAAAACCTTCTCCCATGGGATGATGTAAATAACAGTGACAACCCATCAGGTATAAGAATGGGTACACAGGAATTAACCCATAGAGGACTTAAAGAAGATGACATGAAACAAGTAGCAGAATTCATTAAACAAGTTGTAATGGATGAAAAGGATGTTACTGAAGACGTAACAGAATTTATGAGTAACTTTACAACAGTACACTATGCATTTGATGAAGGTGCTGAAGGTTACGATTACATTGAATTTTAAATAATCTCAAATGAGATTTCTCTTTTTATTTTTTTAAGTTATTCTGGAGGTCTTTTTAATGATTGAAAAATTTGGAAAGAATTTTACCAGAATTTTTAAATTAATGGTTTTTCTATTTTTGGAAGTATTGATTTTTTATTTTATCACTCAACATTTGGGTGGAATAGTAATACCTGATTTTGAAACGGCTTTATTGGTAATTGCCTTATTGTCAGTTATTAATGCAATTATTTGGCCAACAGTCTCTTATCTTTCGCTAAGATTTATTGTCTTTACTTTGGGTTTTGGATCATTTTTAATAAATGGTTTAATGTTATATGCAATAAGTTTGTTTATTCCAGGAGTATATATTGATGGTATTTCTTTGTTTACAGTACCTTTATTATTGGCATTAATAAACTCATTGCTTTCATTGCTTCTGGGTATTGATGACGAATCAATGTATTATAGAAATGTTCTAAAGAAAAGATTAAAATCAAAAAAACAGAATGAAGATAAACCGGGTTATATATTTTTGGAAATCGATGGTCTTGCTTATAGTATATTGAATGAAGCAATAGAAAATGACACCATGCCTTTTTTAAAAAAATTATTGGATGATGGGAGTCACAGATTGACTAAATGGGAAACAGATCTTTCTAGTCAGACCAGTTCATCACAAGCGGGGATACTGCATGGAAACAATTCGGATATTCCGGCATTTCGATGGGTTGAAAAAGAAAACGGAAATAAAATAGTATCATCCAACTCTTTATCTGGAGCACCATTAATAGAGAGAATGGTTTCAGATGGTAAAGGTTTGCTTTCAAATGAAGGAGCCAGTAGAAGTAATCTATTTTCTGGAGATGCTAGGGATTACGTATTAACTTATAGTAAATTCACACGATTATCTGAATTTTATAGTGCAACCTGGTATTATCTGTATTCTTCACCATATGTTATTGCAAGAATACTTGTATTGTTTATATTTGACATGATTCGGGAGTTATATTCAAGAATATATCATTATGTCAAAGGTATAAAACCTTGTATTAAAAGAGGTTTGTTCTATTATGTTGCACGTAGTGGTGCGAATATTGTCATGAGGGAAGCCACCACTTTCATTCTGATGGGAGATATTTATTCAAGTAAGTATAAGGCGATGTATGCCACTTATATGGGTTATGATGAAATTGCCCATCATTCGGGAATTCGTGACAGGGATACTGTTGGAGCGTTAAAAAAAATAGATAATGATATTGGCCGTTTGTATAATGCTTCAGAGGAAGTTAATAGAGATTATAAATTTATTATTCTGTCTGATCATGGTCAATCAGGTGGACCAACATTCAAACAGAAATATGGATTGAACCTGGAACAATTAGTAAAAACTTATCTTCCTGAAAACATAACGGTACACAGTATACTCTATTCAAATGATGATCACTTTGCTGAAAAATTCAGAATCAAACCATTGGCCGAAGAAAATAAGAAGAAGTTAAATGATAGGGTGGAAAATACTAGGGATAAGATTGAAGATAAGATAGAAGTTGCCCGTAGTAAAGTTAGAAATGTTAAGGATAAGGCCAATGATAAAAAAATAATTAGGCAAATAAATGAAAGAAGGGAATATCTAAAAGAAAAAGATTCATTATTGGAAAGATTACAAAAATATTCAGATAAACAGAATGTGGAAATAGATTTGCCTGATAATGAAGTTGTTAGTTTAGATACTGCTCAGACAATTGTATTGGCTTCTGGTAATTTGGGATTAATATATTTCACTGACTGGCCTAAAAGATTGACATATGAACAAATTGAGGATGCATTTCCTGGTTTAATAGATGGTTTGGCAGCACATGAAGGTATTGGATTTGTAATGGTTAAATCTAGTGTTTTGGGAACTATTGTATTGTCCGGAGATTCTGTTTATTACATGGATGATGATGAATATGATGGTGAAAGATTCCTGGATAAATATGGTGAGCATGCAATTGAACATCTTAAGAGAACAAATGGTTTCAAACATGTTCCTGATATATTAGTAAACAGTTCTTACAATTCAGAAAAAGATGAGGTTTATGCATTTGAAGAATTAGTGGGTAGTCATGGAGGTCTTGGAGGTACTCAACAGGAACCGTTTATAATGTATCCTTCTAGCTGGACTTTAACGGAAAAAATTGTAGGGGCAGAAAACGTTCATAAATTTTTCAAAAGGCAAATAAATAAAAATGAGTAAAATCATTTTAATCGTTGTCTTTTAGTATGTCCATTGGATTAAATATGGTGGTGATGTTCTCTATTTCCCCTAATCTTTTTGTATTTTCAGCATCAATTTTTCTGATATAAAGTTCAAATGTTTCATTTGTTATTATGGCATTATGAAGACAGCAATCTTCACATTTCATACATCTTATACATTTGCTTGTATCAATTTCGGGAGGGTTGATGGCTTTTGTTGGACATATGGTCTTGGCCATGCACATTTTACATCTTTTACATATGTCCTTGTTGATATGTGGAGGTAAAGTGGTTGTAATTAATCCTGATTCCTGATCTACCGGTACAATTATTAAAGGAATCTGACCTTTACCGGACTGGGCTACGACATTTGTTATTAAATTATCTGCGATACCGTTAACTATTTTTGCCACAGTATTTGCAGTGGTGGGAGATATAACTATTAAATCGTATTTTTCATAGGTTAATTTTCCAGATAAGGGACATGCGTATTTTTCATCATCTTCGAACACCATTTTATTATTGGGATTTTTGGAAATAATTTGTTCTATTTTTTTATAATAACCATACAATTTAACTACTTCTAATCCTGCATTAGAAAATATAACAGTTAATTCATGTTTTTTAGATAATTTATTCAGTACCGTGATGCTTTCGTTTAATAAATGGCCTGCACCTGTTATTCCCCACATTATTTTCATTTAGTCCACCTTTTTTATAGTTATTTCAGTAATTTCTGGAGGACAATTGATTCTGAACCAAAACAGGTTAGTTCCTATTCCTCTATTTGTATATTGAACCATTTCTTCTACTTTATATGCTCCAGAAGGATATTTTCTGAAATTCTTTCCGCGAATGGGAGTTCTTATGTGGGGTACACTTATTTGTCCCCCATGACTATGTCCGGATAATTGTAGTATAAATGGTTTTAATTGACAGGTTGTGTCAGCAAAATCCGGTTCATGAACTAGCATGATGGCTGGAAAATCAGGATCTAGTTTTTCTTCAATCTGGTTAATGTCATCCTTTCCTTCGGTTACACAATCAATTCCTGCAATCTGAAGTTTTTTATTATTTCTATTAATAGTATATATTTCATTTTCTAAATTAATTATGTTGGATTTTTTTAAAAGTGATTTAATAGCATCAGGATTTGTCCAGTAATCATGATTACCTAAAACAGAGAGTATTGCATCATTAGCTTTTAATTTTTTTAGACAGTATTCCAAATCTCCCAAATGGGAATCTATTTGATAAGAAACATAATCTCCAGTAATTACTATGGTATCTGCTTTAAGGTTATTAATAATTTCAATTACTCCTTCTAATCGTTCCTTGTTAATCCATTGACCCATGTGGATATCAGTAATGTGGACTAATTTATATCCATCAAATTCTTCATCAATTTTATCAGTTTCAATGATTAATGGAACTACTTCAAAACTATCTTTGTCGAATTTCCCTTTATTTAATCTATTGCGGGTGGTGTTCATAGCTTTTTGTACAATACTTTTAGGTTTGTCTCGTTTTCTATTTTTCATATTCAACCACCACTTTAACACCTTTTTCTAATTCATATTTTTTCATGCTATTTTCAGGTAATTCAATAATGTATTTTATATATCCGTTTTTGGGTATATATATTTTCCATGGCTCTAATTTTTTCAATTCCTGAATTTCATTTTTTTCATTGACATAGATAATATCGATTGGAACTTTCATAAAACAGGTGTGGATACTGGAATAGAATCTGTTTTCGTATTTCTGTTTGAACATTAATCCGTCAAAAATTGTTTTTCCCATTAATCCTAGTAGTCTTTTTTTAAATGTATTTGCATAACTAATATTTTTAATTTTATATTTTTGTTTAGTATTTTTGTTTATAAATGTTATAATATACATAATTTTTTCATGATAATTATTTTTTTCAAACAATATGTATTATTATATTGTATTTTTTATATTGATATTTTTTTTATTGGAAAATTTGGATTATGAAATATGATTTTTTTGTTGGATGACTGGATTTTTACTTTATTTTATCTATTAATTTGGTTTTTTTTAATGGAAAATGTATTGATAAATTAAAAATGTTTTTATTTAATTTTGTATTGTTGTTAAAAGTTTTAAAAATGTTTTTTTTTTTATTATTAGTTTGATTATATGCTTTTTTTCTGTTAGGTTATGTATATAAGTGTTTGATTATAAACTATAATTATTGATAAAGATATACTGAAATTTAATAAATAATTTTTTATTATTTAATTTATCTATTTATTATTTTATTTTAATTGTATCTTTATCATGTTTTTATAAAACATTTTAATTATGAAATGGTTTGATTTTATGGATATTAAGATGAAAGGATGTTTGGTCTTTTTAGTTCTTTTGTTTATAACTATCGGAGCAGTTAGTGCAACAGATGTATCAGATGATAGTACTGTTGTTGCAGATGATGTTCCCACAGCATACTCAACAGAAGAAGCAATAAGTTACGAAACATCCACAAGTTCGGATAATAGTCCCGATACCAGAACCACTATAAATGATAATAGTGTTGTAACGGTAGGGGATAATGAAGTAATTGATGGAAATGGGTCTACATTTACCAATACCAGCTTCAAGGTTACTGGTAATAATGTAGTTTTATCTAATTTCTGTGTGGATAATAATGATTTTGCATCCAGTGTAATTGATGCAACTGGAGTTAACAACTTAACAATCGCAAATGTATGTTTAACTACCACCAATACGGATGGTATTACATTTGGTATTGATTTTACTAATACAACCAACTCCATAATAAGAGACAGTACTATTACTGTTAATGCT
>JAEEGL011254826.1_pt1 | contig 13251 bp, 13 predicted proteins | sample 9134231 | NCBI WGS metagenome assembly JAEEGL01 (sample SAMN16246548, study PRJNA631951) | gut metagenome | biome: gut microbiome; feature: rumen; material: fiber-attached | host: Bos | place: Iran: Karaj | collected 2018-10 | reverse complement strand
CTGCGGAGGGAGGTCTGCATCCCCCGGCCGGAAGTCCGGGCTCCTTTTTACTCTTTAGTGGGTTTTAACGTTCGCATCTATTTCGAACACCGCAGGGCGTTTTCCTTCGGCTGCGCGCGGATTAGTCTTCGTCGTAGAAGATATCGGCGAATTCGTCGTCGAAAATATCGGCGATGCGGTCGAATTCGTCGTCGTCCTCGATGGTGTCGAGGGTTTCCTCGCCGTTCTCGTCGGTGCTGCGCTTCAGGATGACGTATTCGTCGGAGGCCTCTTCGCCGTCCTCGTCGACGGGGATCAGCGCGAGATAGACCTCGCCTTCATGCTCCAGCTCGCCGAGGAGCGCGAACTGCAGTTCGTTGCCGTCCTCGTCGGTGAGGGTATATATTTCGGGATCGTACTCTTCGTTTTCTTCGATTTCGTTCTTCTTGTCTTCCTCGAAGAGTCCGTCTTTCTTTGCCATGTCGGGTTCCCCTTTCTGATTCTTGGTACATCTCTATTTTACCCGAAACCGGCGTCTTTGTCAAGGGGGAAGTGCGTCATCGCTGCGGGAAGTTCGGGAAAAGTTTGATGGAATTCCCTCCCCCGTCGTTCCGGCGCAGGAAGAGCACGGTGAAGAGGCAGAAATCCGCGGGCGGATCGCAGAAATCAAAACGGCCGCGCGGCTGTACATAAAATACAGCTTCCCGACCGTTTCATCCTCGGAAACCGGAGGTCCCCGCCTCAACGGTTTCCTCTTCCCTCTTCGGTGTTCGTTTCTCTTATTCCAGTCCCAGCGCCGCTTCGAGATTGGCCTGCGGCATATATCCGACGGACGTCGCCGTCACCTTGCCGCCCTCCATCTTCACGACGAACGGGATCGACGCCACGCCGAACTTCGCCGCGAGGTCTCCCTCTTCGTCCACATCGACCTTGCCGACCTTGATTTTTCCGTCGTATTTCTCGGCGATCTTCGCCACGATCGGCGCGAGCATCCGGCACGGTCCGCACCAGGTTGCCCAAAAGTCGATCACCACCGGGATCTCGGACCGGAGCACTTCTTTTTCAAAATTCGCCGCCGTAATATTCAGTTCTGCCATCGTGATCATCTCCTTGATCTTGTTATTCATTGCCGGGGAGCATCCCCTCGATCCCCGAGCGGAGGGTCTCTTCGTCCATCGCGCCGAGGTGTGTCGAAACGAGGTTTCCGTCCGCGTCGACGAAGACCGTCAGGGGGATCGCGTTCACTGCGTACGCCGCCGCGCCGGAGAAGTCCGTATCAAAATACAGGGGGTAGGAATAGCCCGCTTCGTCCGTGAATGCCGCCGCGCTCTCGACCGTGTCGCGTTGTCCGTCCGTGAGGTCCACCATGAGGAAGGCGACGTCCTCGCCGTATTCCGCGTACGCTGCGTCGAAATACGGCAGTTCCATGCGGCACGGCGGGCACCAGGTCGCCCAGAAATTCACCACGACGGGTTTGCCGCGGAAGGACGAAAGCGACACCGCGTTCCCCGCCCGGTCGTACACCGTGAAATCCGCCGCCCCGGTCTCCTCTTCTCCGGGGACGGTATCCGCCGCCGATCCCGTGCCGATCCCTTCCGCCGGGACCGCATCGCCGGACGTCGCCGGACTTGCCGGTTTGACTCGTCCCGACAGCGCCCGGTAGCCGACATACGCGCCGACGAGGACCGCGAACAGGAGGACGAGGAGGAGAAGCGTTTTTTGCGTTTGCCGCTGCTGTTCCATCGGGTCACCTCCGGTCCCTTGATCCGTTCATCAGATTCCGGGCAGCGCCGCCATCAGCCGGTTCATCCATCCGGCCGCCATGGCAACGCCTACCAGGATCAGAAAGCATCCGCACGCGATGTTCAGGACACGGTAATGCCGCTTGATCGCGCCCGACAGGGTCCTCAACCGCCCGACGGTCAGCGCCGCGAGCACAAAGGGAATCCCGAGTCCGAGGGAGTACGCGAGCAGCAGGAGGGCTCCGCGTCCGGCGCTTCCGGCCGTCGACGCCATGAGGATCGCCGAGCCGAGAAACGCCCCGACGCACGGAGTCAGGCTCACCGAATAGATCACGCCGAAGAGGAATGCGGACAGGATGCCGCGTACCTGCGGCGCACGCTTCATGCCCTTGAAAAACGGAAGCTCGAAGGCCCCGAGATAGGATACCCCGAAGAGGATCACGACAATCCCCGAGATCACGCGCACCGCCGTCCGGTACCGCGCGAGGAAAACTCCGACCGTCCCGGCAAAGACGCCGAGCGCGGTGAAGACGGCGGTAAAGCCCAGAACAAACGCCAGCGCGTTCCCGAAGGTCGAGGCTGTCCGCCCTCCGTCCCGCTCATCGTCCGCATCCGCCGATCCCGCGAAGTACGACAGGTACACGGGGAGCATCGGGAGCATACAGGGGGAAAGGAAGGAGAGAATCCCTTCGAGGAAGGTGATGAATAGCTGCATCGTCCGTTTAGTTGTAGAGGAACTGGTTCACCCGCGTCGCCGTCGAGGCGATGTCGAAGGACAGGATCTCGAGCCCGTTGTACCACGCGTTCTTATACGCGTCCGAATACGGCACCGCCTGTGTGCTGATCGCGAGGTTCGAGCCCTGCGTGGAGACGGACAGCGCCAGCGACGTCAGGGACGTCAGCGGGATGTTGGTCTTCACGAGGGAGAAGGAGTAGTTAAGAACTTCGTAGATCTCCGTGATCGGCTTGCTCATGATCTGCCGGATGACCGCGGTGAGCACGTCACGCTGCCGCGAGGTCCGTCCGAAATCGTACCCGATCGCCCGGTTGCGCATGTGCATGAGGGCGTCCGACGCGCCGAGATGGTTCGCGCCGACCGTGAATTCCCGGCCGGTCCGCTCTTGATAGTACGCGGCTTCTTCCGCCGTCAGGTTGACGTCGACGCCGCCGATGTGGTCGATGAAATCCTTCGTGCCGTTGAAATCGATGATGACGAATTTCTGTATGTCGAGCCCGAAGAGCTGGTTGATCGTGTTCACCGTCAGCCCGATCCCGTCGTAGGGATAGGCGGAGTTGAGGCGGTTCCAATCATGTCCCGCGATCGGGACGAGGGCGTCGCGCATGAAGGTCACCATCTTGACCGTTCCCTTCTTCTTGTTGTAGGAGAAAACGATCATGGTGTCGGAGTTGCCGCGGTACATGGTCACGTCGCGGGAGTCGGTCCCGAGGACGAGGATGTTCTCGACGTCCGCATTCTTCTGCGCGACCTTGTAGATCGGCGTGTATCCATACACGCTCACGGCGTTGGAATTGGCGAAGGAAGCGTTCGTGTCATACACGATGGGCGTGTTCACGGTCTGGGGCGTCGCCTCTGCGGGCTGCCAGGTCTGCTGCTGTGTTTGCTGCTGTGGCTGCCAGGTCTGCTGTTGCTGGGCCTGCTCCGGCTGCCACGTCTGCTGTTGCTGTTGAGACTGGTCCGGCTGCCACGTCTGCGCCGGCTGTTCCGGCTGGGGCTGCTCCGGCTGCAGGGGCTCTTGTTCGGTGGGTTTCGCCTCGGTCTCGGCCTCGGTTTCAGGCTCGGCCTCGGTTTCCGCTTCGGTCTCCGCTTTCGTTTCCGCCTCGGTCTCCGGTTTTTCTGTCTCCTGATCGGTTTCCGGTTTCTCGGTTTCCGGCTCCGTTTCGGCCTCGGTTTCAGCCGATGCTTCGGTCTCCGCGTCCTGCTCCTGCTGCTGCTCGCCGGCATCCGGCACAGCGGTCCCGGGGACGCCGATGTCCACGTCGGGCACAATGACCGGATCGCCTTCCACCGGGTTCTCCGGCGCTTCAAACGAAAGCTCCGGATATTCCGGGATCTCGTAGTTCGTGAACTCCTCCGGTGCTTCTTCGATGGGCGCTTCGACGTACGCGTTTTTCTGATAGTTCTGGTGCAGGGGAATGATCGCCGCCGCCGCGCCTCCGATCAGAACGACCGGGATCGCGATGAGGAGGGCCTTCCCGAGCCCGAATTTTTTCTTGTCTTTCATGGGATGTCGTTGCTCCTGCGGGACATGCCCGCAACTTTAACGAAAGAGGGGATCAGGATTCGCTTTCCTTGCCGTCCTTCTTGTCTTCCTTGTCTTCCTTCCGGTAGTAGTAATACCCGTCTTTCTTGTAGTACCGCTTCTGATAATAGCCGCCTTCGCCCTCGGCGTAGTTCTCGACGAACCCGAGGATGTTGGCCTTGTGGTAGCGGAGCTGGGTGATGGTATTTTCCAGCACCGCCTTTTCGACGTAATTCTGCCGCACCACGACGACCATGCCGCTCGTCAGCTTCGAGACGATGAGGGCGTCCGCCACCGCGCCCACAGGGGGAAGGTCGATCACGATGTAATCATAGCGGGGCTTGAGTGAATCGAGCATGCCCACGAGACGCCGGGAGCCGAGGAGCTCGGTCGGGTTCGGGGAGATGTCGCCCGCCGTGATGATGTGCAGATTCTGCTGAATGCCCGAGGGCTGGATGAGGTTTGCGCCGTTGTTCTCGCCGACGAGCACGTTCGAGAGCCCGGGCGTCTGATGGATCTTCAAAATCGCATGGGCCTGCGGCAGACGCATGTCCGCGTCGATGAGGAGCACCCGCTTCCCCGCCTCCGCAAGGGTGTAGGCGAGGTTCATCGACGTGGTCGACTTTCCTTCGCCGCGCAGGGAGGAGGTGATGCCGATCACATGGCAGGCCTCGTCGCCCGAAAAGCTGAACAGGAGGTTGGTGCGGAGCCGCTTATACGCTTCCGACGCGGAGAAGTCGAGATCCTTGCCGATGGTGCCTTCCCGATCCGTCGGGCCGGCGTTCTTTTTCTTTTTGAGATTTCCGAGCATGCTCACCGCTCACGCCTCCTTCCGGTAGTAATCGCCGTAATAACCGCTGCGCTTCTTCTTTTTCGTCATGTCGGGCACGACCGCGAGGACCGGGATGTCGTAGGTCTCGGTCAGGTAAGTCGAATCATGCACGGTGGTGTCGAGCATTTCGAGGATGACGATGACGGCGCAGCTCAGCACGAATCCGAGCGCCAGCCCGATCAGGGTGTACTTCGAGACGCTCGGCGCCGCTTTATGCGTCGGGAGCTTTGCCGCGCTCACGACCTTCGCGGAGCTCCCCTCGACGATCTCGGCGATCCGGTCGGGGAGGATGTCCACCATGGTGTCGACGATGAGCTTTGCCTCGGCTGGATCGGTGCTCGTCGCGGTGATCTCAAAGACCTCGGTCGAGGAGACGGCCTTCGCCGAAACCATCCCCGCGAGATACCGGGTGGTATAGGGAAGGTTCGCCTGTTCGATGACGGCGTCGAGGGTCGACTCGGAATTCAGGATGACGATATAGACGTCGAGGAGGTTTTTCGCCGCCGTGATCTCCGCGGAGGTGATGGCGTTCGAGGTCCGCTCGGTGGAGTTGTTGACGTACATCCGCGCGCTCGATCGATAGGTCGGGGTAATAATGAATTCTGCCGTGATAAAAGCAAGCAGGCCGCAGACGAGCGTGGCTGCCAGCACGATCCAGATGCGTTTCCAGATCGCTTCGATAACCTGGAGAAGATCGATCTCCACAACGTCGGAGGAAGGATTCGGTGACTGATTCATGATCCGGTAACTCTCTCTTCATAGATGTATGGAATGGAAAAACGGCGTAAAAGCGGCGCATGCGGGCGCACGAGAAAAGAACGGCACACGTCGCAACGCTATTATACTACACCCCGCGCCGCATTGCAAGAGGAAAGTCGAAAAAAGAGAAAGGTTCGGATTTTGTTCACAGATGGAAGAAAACTTCCCGCGCGCCGGGAAAAACGCACGAAAAAACGATCCATGCTCTTGCGCGGCGGGGAAAAATCGTGTATAATGGAGAGGATACGCCGGGTTCGCACGCCCGGGCCGATCCTCCATCCCACCGAAAGACAACGGACCGATATGGAACCCATTCTGTTTTCCGCGATATACAACCTCCCGCTCCTGTCGTCGGCGATCCTCGCCGTCACCTTTTTGCTCCTCTGGGGCATCCTCTCCTCCCGGAAATACCCGGATCCGGACTGGCGCGTCCTGAACGCCGTCCTCTTCGGGCTCTGGCTCGCCGGCACGTTATACTATACCCTGCTCGCCCGCGACATATACCCCCGCGAACCGCACTTCGATCCCTTCCGCGCGCTCCGTCTTTTCTTCGAAAAGAACGACACCAAGGCCCTCCGCGAATTCTGGATGAACCTCCTCCTCTTCGTGCCGGGCGGCGTCTTCTACACGAATCTGCTCCCCGCGAAGGACAAAACCTCCGTCCCCGAAGCGCTCCGGCGCTGCGCCCTGACCATCCTCACGGGGCTGGCGTTCACCTCCGTCATCGAGGCGGTCCAGTGGCGGGCGAATCTCGGGCAGTTCGAGACCGACGACATCCTGGCAAACACGGTCGGGACCTTCCTCGGCACCCTGCCCGCCTTCGTCGTCTCGGTCGCCTTCTTCCTCTACGCGACGGACCGGAATCCCTTCCGCTCGAAATTCCTCCGGGGATGCGTCGGCCTGCTCCGGCGGTTCCGCGAGCAGATCGCCTATATCTTCTGCGGCGGCACGACCACCTTCGTCAACTGGTCGGTGTACTTCATTTCGGCGTCGGTGCTCCACTATCTCGCGTCGGACGCGATCGCGTGGATCGTCTCGATCCTCTTCTCCTTCGCGGCGAACCGGACCCTCGTCTTTCAGAGCGAAGTCCGCGGCTTCTTCCCGATTTTGAAGGAAGGCGCGCTCTTCGTCGCCGGGCGGCTCTTCACCTTTGCGACCGAGCTCCTGCTGCATTGGATCGGCGTCGAGGTCTTCGGCATCCGCGCGGACGTCATGAAATTCATCATCGCCATCGCCGTCGCGTTCCTCAACTACGCGTTCGGCAAGCTGGTGGTGTTCCGGAAGAAGAAGGAACCGGCAGAAGAGCAAGCGAACGGCGAAGAGTGAAGAAGGAACAGCTGGGGCGGGAAGCCTCTGGTTTTCAAAGACAAACGGTCGTGAAGCAGTACGCAGCCAACGTACCGCCGCACGGCCGTTGTGTTTTCCCCTCGCACAGGGCATTATGCGAGCACTCCCGCCCGCAGGTGATAGACCATGCTGGCGTACGCGGTCAGTTCTTCATCATGCGTCACCATGACGACCGTCCGGTGAAGCGACTGCAGGAGCTTCATGATCTCCTCGGCGTTCACGCGGTCGAGGTTTCCGGTCGGCTCGTCCGCCAGAAGCACCTTCGGCTGCCGAATGATGGCCCGTGCGATGGCGACCCGCTGCTGCTCGCCGCCCGAGAGCTCCGTCACGCGCTGATGGATCCTCTCTTCCAGCCCGACAGCCATAAGCGCCTCTTCCACCCGTGCACGCCGTTCTTCCTTCGGCACGCCGTCAAAGCCGAGCGGCACTTCGACGTTCTCGAACGCCGTGAGCGTCGGGATGAGCTGATACGACTGAAACACGAATCCGATCTTCTCCCGCCTCAGGTCCGTGCGCGCTTTCGCCGTCAGCCCCGCCGTATCGATCCCGTCGAGCTTGTAAATGCCGCCGTCATACGGTTCGAGCAGCCCCATGACCGAAAGTAAGGTCGTCTTGCCGCTGCCCGATTTCCCGAGCAGGATCATGAATTCTCCCTCGGGCACGTTGAGCGTCACGTCGTCGAGCACCGGGCGGGACTTCCCCTTCACCCGGTACGCCTTTTTCAGATGCTCCATGAAAATCATTCCTTCTCCCCCTCTCTGAACAGAACGCCGACTGATTTGCCGCCGAGCCGGATCCGCATCACAAACAGCGGGATCGCCGCGGCCAAAAGGATCCCCGCCGATAAGATCAGAAACGACGAAATCCCGACGCCGTGTGTCCGAAACAGCCCCGCGGGAAATCCCCCTGTGAGAACGCGGTGCCGGAGCCAGAGCTGCAAAACACGGTTGCCGCCGACGAAGCCAAGTGCCACCGCCGGGAGAAGCACAAGTAGCAGTTCGTGAAGCATCACCCAAAGGATCGTCTTCTGTCCGACCCCGAGCGCGGACAGGACGGCGGCAGACTGTGTTCCGTGGCTCAACACATGGGAAGCGGCATAATACGCGGCGAACCAGCTGAGTACCCATCCGCTCACGCGCATCGTTCCGCCGATCGTCGCCGCTTTGGACGCCCAGTGAAACGCCCTGTATTCCGGGGTCCCGACGGCGAGGATCTCTCCGGAATAGGCAGACACGATCGGCTCTGCGCTCCGTCGAAGTCCGTCCGCAAAGACCGCGCCGCCGACGCAGAGGGCGACGAGGAGTGTCAGCAGCAGAAACCGCTTCTTATTTCGCTCGGCATCCCGGACGGCATAGAATGCGGAATAGTTCTCTTTGCGTTTCATCCGAGCCTCCCGTAAGTACGTTTCAGGGCAATCATGGAAAGGGCGAAGCTGACGAGGAATCCGACAGCCGCGGCCAGCAGGATCAGGGCGATATAGGCAGGCGCGATCCGATAGGGGGTGGCGAGTGTGCGGATGACCGTGAACCCGGCTTCTGTGAGTTTATAGATCAAAAGCCCTCCGCCGAGCGCCGCCGCGGATGCGATCAGGGTTACGGCTGCGAATTCCAATGCGTCTGCCAGCGCGGGTTTGGCCGGCGGGATTCCGAGCGCGCCGACGAGGCGGGCGTTTTTCCGGTTGTCCTGATTGTTCAAAAGCACCCCGACAAGCATACAGACGGCGAGAAAGATGCCCGCACCCCACGCTGTCTTCCGGACGGCGTCGATCTGCTGTTCATAGATGCGTCCGTGGATTTGGATGAGTTCGGATGCCGGGACGAGGCTGAAATCACTGTTCCGGTCACCCATAAAGCCAGATCCTGCATAGCGGGTGTTGAGCGTTTCTGCGCTTTCCTCTGACCGGAACCACAGGAAGAACTGATTGACGTGCCACGGTTCCGAGAGGAGAACGTCAGGACTCACAACAATTAAGTTAAAGAGATCGCTGCGGATCTTCATAAAGCCATCAGGCACGTCGATTTCCCACTCTCCGACGCGGTCGAACGGTGTCCCCGGAATCCAGAGAGAAGCGTCAAACCCTATGGCTTCATGATAAGTCAAGAGTCCCCAAAGGCTATCCGTAACATACAGCGGAACGATTGCCGCCACCCGGAAGGTGTGTTCGCTGCCTTCCATCACGCCCTCCCGGACCGAGAATTCGTCTCCGACAGCCAGACCGTTCCGGTCCGCAAACTGCTTCGTGACAACGCATTCGCTGTCCGTCAGTTCGAGATCGACGGGGAGGTCCCAGCGAATCAGGTTTTGATTCAAAGTGTTGACAGACCAGACTAAGGCTTCGGGCTCGCCGGACAGCAGATAGCATTCGATCACCGATTCCTCCGGCGCATCCGGATACGTCCGGTATTCCTCTGGCGTGTTCTCGACGCGGTAAGCGGGCGTCATGCAGGCGATCTGCGCGGACTCCGGCTTCAGGGCAGCCGTCAGCCGGTCGACGTCAGCAAGCATGCAGGGATAATCCCGGTTATAGTCGTGCATAGTTTCCGCGTCAAAAACCTTCTCCCGTGTGCCGTCTAATGTAACTGTTTCAGCTCCGCTGTCCCGGGAAGATTTTCTCGGCTCACCCATGTACTGAAGCTCGTCCCGGAAACGGAGATTGTATAAGTTCCGATACGGCGCCGTCGCCTCGGCAAGTTTGCAATCAAGCGCACCGCCGAGGTTCAGCATACAGCAGAGGACGGACAGGCAGGCAAACAGGAGCAGTCCCGTGCGCAGGTTCCGCTTGTGCCGGATCAGATTCCGGAAAGAGTAAGCCAACAGATATTGATTGCTCATGGGGACATGCCTCCTTTCTCGATGGCCGGAGAAACCGGACGTTCACTTGACATAACCGTATCCCGCGCCGATTTGTTACATCGAGCCGGGAAAAGCCTGCAAACGCGCCGCGCGTTCCCTTGCCCGGTGTGATCTCATTCTTTTTTCATTACACATACATTTATATATTTTGTCAACATAAAACGACGAATTTGCTCAAAAAACAGGATCCGATCCTCGTATCGGACTCCGTTCAGCCGTCGGTCCCGGCGGATGGCAGAGGCAAACGGCTGCCTCGCCGTACATCCGTTCGCTTCACGACCGATTTTCCTTTCTTCTTCCTCCTCACATCTTCCCTCAACCTCTTGCGCCCCGGCGGAATTTGTGGTAAAATGAAGAAAATGACCAATTCCAAAAGGAGCCCTCACCGTGACCACGCTTTCCACCGCGTACACCGCCGCCACTTACGGCGCGGACGGCTATGAAGTGACCGTCGAATGCAGCGCGCGCCGGGGCCTGCCGTCCTTCGAGATCGTCGGTCTTCCGGACGCCGCCATCCGCGAGTCCGAGAACCGCATCTTCACCGGCTCCGATTCGAGCGGCTTCCCCATCCCCTCCGCCTCGATCTCCGTCAACCTCGCGCCCGCCGACAAGCGGAAGGAAGGCACCGCCATCGAGCTCGCCGTCGTCGTCGCGATCTACCGCTGCTTCGGCTTCATTCACGCGAACACAGAGGACATGTGCTTCATCGGCGAGATCTCCTTCTCCGGCGAGGTCCGGCCCGTGCGCGGCGTCCTCGGCATGACCATCGCGGCGATCCAGAACGGCCGGTGCGAGATCTTCGTCCCGAAGGAGAATCTGCGCGAGGCCTCCGTCGCCTGCCGGGAGGGCATTTCGATCTACGGCGTGGACTCCATCCGCTCCCTCGTGGAGCATCTCGCGGGCCGCGCGCCGATCCCGCCGACGGAGACCAACCCCTACGCCGACCTCGCCGACCGTCCGTCCACACTCGATTTCTCACAGGTCAAGGGGCAGTACCGGGCCAAGCGCGCCATGGAGGTCGCGGCAGCCGGCGGACACAACGTCCTCCTCATCGGCCCGCCCGGATCGGGCAAATCGATGCTCGCGAAGCGCCTGCCGACGATCCTGCCGAAGATGAGCTACGAGGAAGCCCTCGATGCGACGAAGATCTGGTCCTGCGCCGGGATGCTCTCCGAGGAGATCCCCTTCGTGCTCGAGAGGCCGTTCCGCTCCCCGCACCACTCTCTGAGCACGGCTGCGCTGGTGGGCGGCGGCAAGATCACCTCCCCCGGGGAGATCTCCCTCTCGCACAACGGCGTCCTCTTCCTCGACGAATTCCCGGAGTTCAAGAAGGACGCGCTCGAAGCCCTGCGCCAGCCCATCGAGGACAAGGTCGTGACGATCACCCGGGCGGCGGGTCGGGTGACCTACCCCTCCTCGTTCATGATGGTGTGCGCGATGAACCCGTGCAAATGCGGGTACTACGGCAGCCGGACGGGGAAATGCACCTGCAAGCCGGCGGACATCAAGGCGTATCTCGCCAAGATCAGCGGCCCGATGCTCGACCGGATCGACATCCAGGTGGAGATGCCGGAGCTCTCGTTTAACGAGCTCACGGACACGCGCCCGGCGGAATCCTCGTCGGCGATCCGGGAGCGGGTCGAGGCGGCGCGGGATCTGTCGCGGGAACGCTTCCGCGCGGCGGGCTTCTCCGACTGGTCGAGCCGCTCGAACGCCCTCATGGAGACGGATGAGCTGCGGCACTTCTGCGCGCTCGACGAGGAGGGCACGCGGGTCATGGAGGAGGTCTTCACGCGCACGAATCTCTCCGCCCGCGCGTACGACCGGATCCTGCGCGTCGCCCGGACGCTCGCCGATCTCGAGGCGGTCACGAAGGGACCTCGCGAAGCCGACGGCATGATCGGCGGACGGGTGAAGAAGCGCCACCTCACGGAAGCCGCCCAGATGCGCGCGCTGGACCGCAAATACTGGTGACCGCCGGGCGGTGCCCGGGGACATACGGCGGGCTCACTGCGCAAGCCCGCGAAGAGCGGGTTGGGTCGCTTCGTCTGCTTGCGGATGGAGTGCAGCTTTGCATTCCATGCAGGGGAGTCTATGGTCAGAGAAAGCTCTGCGGAGCTTTCTCCCATTGATCATTGCCTTGCGGCGCACCCAAGAGGCCTCCGTGACCGGCCTCTTGGGGATCACCGCCACCCAAGGCGCGTTCCCCGCCTTGGGAATCCACCCCTCAACGTGCGTACCTTGACGTTTCTGTACCGTTGCTCCATTTCGTCTGATCCCACGGCGGATGGAACAAGTTCCATCTCGCCTTTCGCACGTTTGATTAACAAGGGCCATCATCAAGATGAGTGGCTCCGAATCGTTTGTGGCTTGCTCAACGCCAAAAATGCAGCTTGTCCGTGTCAGCCCTTTCGACTCCGTCGAGGCAAGGGGTGCAGCGGAAATTGTTCGGCTCAGTCCAATTCATCATTCTGAATTCTGAATTCATCATTCTTCATTATGCTCATCTCCTCCATTCTTCTCTCCGAAACCGCCGTGACCATCGCCGTCGCGCCGGATGAGCCGGACGCCTCCACGCGCGGTCAGCTCTTCGTGCTCTCGCTCTACGAGTGGAACCGTCTCAACCGTGCGCTGGGATACGATCCGTCTTCCGGCCTGACCCTCCCCGAGGGCTCCCCCCTCGACGAGCAGACGTTCACGCTCCTCGAAGAGGCCGCCGAACGCACCGCCGCGCTCCGCTATGCCGCCCGCCTCCTCTCCGCCGCCGATTCGAGCGAAGCCGCCCTGTGCCGCAAGCTCCGGGAGAAGGGCTATTCCCCCGCCTCCGCCGACGACGCCGTCCGCCGCCTCAAAGCGAAGGGCTACCTCGACGACCGGGCAGCCGCCGCGCGCTACGCCGAATCGCTCCTCACCGTCAAGCGCTACGGGAAACGCCGAGTCTATGACATGCTCCTCGCCCGCGGATTCGACCGGGAATGCGCCCGGGACGCCGCCGACGCGCTCGATCCCGCCGTCCTCGCCGACGCTCTGGACCAGCTCGTCCGACGCCGCGCGCCCAGTCTGCTCTCCGACGATCCCCTCGCGCAAAAGAAGGCCGCCGCCGTCCTCATGCGTCTCGGCTACTCGTCCGACGAGATCCGCGAAGCCGCCCGAAGAGCCCGCGAGGCGTGATCCCGCCGGTTTTTTCCCCGATTTCGGAAAAAGACTGGCAAAGCCCGCCCGTTTATGCTATAATAGGTCCATCGAATCCACCCGCCACCGATCCGAAAAGGAGAACCGACCATGGAACAGATCTACACCATCCCCGTCAACGAGGCGTTCGAGAAGGTGCAGGAGGAGGGCAGTCATATCTGTCCCTTCTGCCTGATGTACAACCGCCTCGAGGCGAACGAGCTCGACCTCATCCTCGGCGCGTCCATGATGGAGCCGGACGTCCGCCTCAAAACGAACGAGCTCGGCTTCTGCGACACCCACCTCG
>JAEEGL010673700.1_pt1 | contig 13251 bp, 14 predicted proteins | sample 9134231 | NCBI WGS metagenome assembly JAEEGL01 (sample SAMN16246548, study PRJNA631951) | gut metagenome | biome: gut microbiome; feature: rumen; material: fiber-attached | host: Bos | place: Iran: Karaj | collected 2018-10 | reverse complement strand
CATTTGAAAAGATGATACCTAGACTATATTGATAATCATTCTGTATTCTTCGATGTCTGTATAAAAAAAGATCAGATATTGTCCAATGTGATTCGGGTTTAATTGTGAATAATCGATCATAACCTGCATGTTTGTCTGAATCTGTCTGCGACACACTCTGATAATTTCGGAAATATCTGTTTCCAGCGGAAAAGTCATTTCATCATTCATCAATTTAAAGTACTCACTTTCAGTTTCCTCCTGATTATCCGTATTGTTTTCTGTATATTCTACTGGAACATTATTCATAGGAATCGGTTTTTCAATATAGATTTCTTTATATATTACTGTTTCAACCGTTTCATTCTCTTTTTCTTTCATTTTGTACGGATATTGATAATGCTGTTCATTCACAACGATATCCATAAAATTATCTTTCGCTTTAAAGCGATATTCTAAATCATTAAAAGAAAAAACAATAAAGAATTCTTCAAAAACGAATTCTTCCTCATTGTTTAAAACGATCTCTTTTTTCTGCAATAGAAAGGGCTTTGCATGAGAGACAAAAGAAAATGCTTTTCTTTCTGTACTGATTTTTATCAGATATCGATATGAAAAGATTATGCATAGAAGAAGAAATATAATAATTAGCATTAGCTTTCGCATAAAAAAAGAGCAGTCTCCTGCTCATTGTTTGCATCTTTTCAGTCGAAACCTAGCTGATTTTCAGAATTTTAACTTCGTAAGGAACATCTACCTTGACAGTAACGACTTCATTGACACGGTGATCGAGTATAGCTTCAGCCAGCGGCGTGACATTCGACAGTAGACCATTTAACGGATCCGCCTCAACTGAACCGACGATTCGGTAAGTCAGCTTGTTCATCGTATCAAGTTCCTGAATCTCAACTGTCGATCCGATTCTGACGAAGTTCGTCTTTTTCGTCTCAGTGATGACTTCGGCATTTTTGATCTGATGCTCGAGTTCCTTGATCCTGGCTTCAACTTTAGCCTGATGATCCCTGGCTGCATCGTAATCGGCGTTTTCCGAAAGGTCACCCTGAGCTCTGGCGGCTTTGAGTTCTTCAATGACTTCTTCTCTTGTTACATGTATAAGCGTATTCAGCTCTTCTTTAAGGTCGTTGAGACCTTCTTCGGTTACATAAAATTTCTCTTCCATTATTTCCTCCGGTCTAAAGAATTATATCATCTTTCTCGTTCAGTATACTATTGATTTTTGTCTTGAGAAGATCAATGGCTACTGTATTCGATTTGCCCTGCGGTACAATGATGTCGGCATATTGTTTTGTCGGTTCCAGGAACTGATCATGCATAGGCTTGACAGTCGTCAAATACTGTTCGGTAATGGAATCGATCGTTCTGGCGCGCTCTTTGACATCTCTTTGCAAACGGCGGATAAAACGTATGTCAGCCGGCGTATCGACAAATATCTTAATGTCTTCAAGGTCTCGGATCTCCTGTGTATAAAGCGCAAACAGGCCTTCAATTATGATGACATCACTGGGGTGAACGATCTCAGTGATATTTGAACGGTTATGTACCGTATAATCGTACGTCGGTTTCTCAATCGTCTCACCGTTGATCAGAGAACGGATGTGGTCATACATCAGGTCAAAATCAAAAGCCAGTGGGTGATCGTAATTGGTTTTGGCTCTTTCTTCCATCGGCATATGGCTTTGATCCTTATAGTAGTCATCCTCACGGATGATGTTGATGGAATTCTCGTAACGGAAAGCATCGACCAGGATTCTGGCAATCGATGATTTTCCTGAACAGGTTCCGCCGGCAATTCCGATGACAACTGGTTTTTGTTTAGACATAAGAATCTCCTTTATCAATTATCGCAGGCAAGATAATAATGCTCGATATTGTATTCGTGTTCCTCGTATGTTCTTGCAAATACAGTGCCTCCATCACACATATTGGCGCAGAAATAGAAATATCCTTCTGAAGTATCCGGATGCAGTGCAGCAATAATTGCGATTTCGTTGGGACAGCAGACAGGTCCCGGCGGGAAACCCTGATTTGTATAGGTATTGTAGGGATCTTCTCTCCACGTATAATCCAGCGTATCACCTACTTCGTAACATTCATCCTTGCTCAAATCAAAGGCATAGCATGCTGTGACGGTCGAACCGAGGATTTCGGGTTCTCTCAGTCTTGTCACGAAAACACCGGCAATCAGCTCTGAATCTTCGATATCTCCGGATTCCCACTGGACGATGGAAGCCAGTGTAAACACTTCATGAATCGAGAATTCCGACGCGTCAAATTCATCTTTGTGCTTGTTGTAGATCTCCAGCGTGCGGTCAAGGAATCTTCTCGTGATCTCGTCGCAATTGGTAAATTCAAAGAATTCATAAGTATCCGGGAAGAGATAGCCTTCCAGATAATATTTGACATCTTCACCAAGAATATCTTCCGTAAGGAAAGGATACTCTCTCATATATGAGCGGACAACGTCCGGATCATTCCAATAGGCCAGGATTTCTTCTTCGCTGACTGTCGTGTTATCACCGATCTTTTTGGCGAAAGATCGAATGAAATCACCTTCATCAAAAGAAAGCAGGACAGTATCCTGATTGGCGTTGCTGGGATCGGCAAGGAAAGCGAGCAGTTCATCAAGTGTCGTCTTGTGAAGATTGCCGTTTTCGTCTTCCATCATATGCGGAATCTCAAAATAACCGGCAGCAAAAGAATAGCCGTCAAATATGCGATTGTAATAATAAACGATATCAGAATTCTTAATAATTCCTTCATTTTCCAGTTTGATCAGCGTCGATTTGCCATACGCACCTTCATCGACGATGAATACCGTCGTATCGCAAGGCGTTTCACCGTTTTCACAGATTTCTCCATTTAGGAAGGCATCAGTCGGTTTCAAAGCGGACTTCACATAGAAGAACACACCGAATAAGAGTCCTGCCAGAACAGCCAGAATGGAAAAGATGGCGATCAGTATCTTAGTTCTCTTCTTCATATGCGCTGATAACCTCTTCTATCATAGCCAGTTCTTCTTCATCGTCAACGGCGTAAAGATTGCTGTCATCGTAGACGAACGAATAAAGAACATCCTCGTTTGCTTCTTCGTAGACGACGACGTATTTCTTGTCATTGGCATCGAAAGTGAGGTAGATTTTCATTTCGATTTCCTTGCCGTCTTCATCAGTGATGTAAATTGAATCTTCTTTCATAGCTTTTTCTTTCTCTTTTACGAAACAGACTCTCCGCGAACGGAGAGTACTGTTTAATGCCTTGTTTCTATACAGATAATGAGAACAACATCATTTGCTTTCAAGATAGTATCTGACGAGTTCTTCAATGATCTCGTATCTTTCAACCTGCTGAATATTGTTGCGGGCATTCTTGTGAGAGGAAATATAGGCCGGATCATTGCTGATGAGATAACCGGAAATCTGGTTGACAGCGTTGTATCCTCTTTCTTCAAGAGCCAGCGAAACTTCCTTCAGAAGCTGTTTCATATTTTCACGTTTGATCTCTTCGGAAGTAAACAACATCGTTCTGGAATTATTAGAAGCCATATCTATACACCTCCCAAGACCCATTATACACTATCTGTATTTATGACAGCAGCATTAATCACAGCATTTTCTCTATTTCAGCGATGATTTCTTTTGTATCGGCATTGCTTCCGCCGCCCTGTGCTAAATCCGGACGTCCGCCGCCTTTACCATTAGCGAGGGCACAAGCCTTGCTGATGATCTCACCGCACCTGATGCCGCTGTTCAGTGCCTTGTCTCCTGCTGCCGCAACCATGGATATCTTTTCATTATTTCTGCTGGCAATGAAGACAAAGCCGCCGTCCAGTTTGTTCTTAATGCCGTTGGCGTAGTCTTTCAGGTTGCCGTTGAAACCTTCAAGATCCAGGAGCAGATAACGGAATTTTCCGTTGTCAATTGCTCGGGATACAAGCGAATTAGCCTCTTCATTCATCAGCTTTTCCTTTAGCGTCTTGAGTTCGGAGGCAAGCCTGGTGTTTTCATCTTTTAACTGCTGGATTCTGTCATCGATCATATCAAAATTCTTCAATTTGAGCGAATCCATGATGGCAGTCAGATGATTCTCGTAATCCTTGAATCCTTCATAAGCTTTCTGTTTTGTGCAGCATTCGATTCTGCGGATGCCGGATCCTATAGACTCCTCATAGTTGATCTTGAATACACCGAGGTCAGATGTATTTGACGCATGTGTTCCGCCGCAGAATTCCTTCGAAATATCACCCATAGAGACAACTCTGACATTGTCACCGTATTTTTCATCAAACAGCGCAATCGCACCCGTTTTCTTGGCGTCATCAATACTTAAGATTTCTGTAGTGATTGGCAGCTGCGCCGCAATATAGGAATTGACGAGAGCTTCCACTTCCATGAGCTGTTCTCTGGATACTTTTTCATAATGCGTGAAGTCAAAGCGAGCGTAGTCTTTACAGACGTACGAACCGGCCTGCGCAATATGCGAACCAAGCACCTTTATGAGCGCGGCCTGCAGCAGATGTACACTTGAGTGATTGGCTCTGATCTTCAGACGATCGAGGGCATCGATCTTCAGCTTGAGAAGATCTCCTTCTTTCAAAGCGCCTTTCTTTACTTTGATATGATGCAGATATTGTCCATTTGGCGCTTTCTTGACATCAAGGACCTCTGCTTCAAAGTTCTCATTTGAAAGAGTGCCGCGATCGGCGATCTGACCGCCTGATTCCGCATAGAAGCAGGAATGATCGAGCGATACTTCGCCTTCATCATCGATCGTGTCAACGCGTCTGCCAGCTATAAACAATCCGTTTACCGTCGCCTCATCCTCATCTTTCACATAACCGGTAAATTCAAACGGTTCTATGAATTCAAGAAGATCCTGAGACTGGTTATGCATGGATTCTTCAACGTCTCTGGCGTTTCTGGCCATCTCGCGCTGCCTGTTCATGCAGCGTTCGAAACCTTCCATATCACATTTAAGGCCCTTCTCTTCTGCCGATTCAATCGTCATCTCCTTCGGGAATCCGTATGTATCGTAGAGTTTGAAGATTACTTCTCCGCTTAAAACGCCGTCAGAGGCCTTTTTAAGCTCTTCTGAGAGGAGTTTTTCGCCATTGGATAAAGTTAATAGGAAAGACTGTTCCTCCTTTAAAATCAGCTTTTTAACGAAGTCTTTCTTATCCATCAGATATGGATAATAGTCCTGCATGTTGTCACATACAGAATCAACCAGCTCATAGAGGAAAGGTTTTTCGATGCCGATATTGCGCCCGTAACGCATTGCCCTGCGCAGAACTCTTCTTAAGACATAGCCTCTTCCTTCGTTGGAGAAAGTCGCTCCGTCGGAAAGCGCAAAGACACAGGTACGGATGTGGTCGGCGATGACACGGTATGCCATCTTGTCTTCATCATATTTCCTGTTGGCGTATTTTTCTGTTTCACGGATATAAGGCAGGAAAAGATCTGTATCGAAATTGGTCTCGCCATCCTGTATGAGGGCCGTCAGACGTTCAAGACCCATGCCGGTATCGATGTTCTTCTGCGGGAGTTCCTTGAAGTCCTTGCGGTCAACACCTTCTTTGGCATCATATTGAGAGAAGACGACATTCCACACCTCGATGTATCTGTCGTTCTCCAGTTCTTCAAAGAACGCTCTTTCTCCGAGATGTTTTGGATCGTATTTCTCACCACGGTCGTAATAGATCTCAGAATCGGGTCCGCAGGGCCCTTCACCGATCTGCCAGTAGTTATCATATGATTTCAGAATATGTGAAGGATCAAATCCGATCTCTTCTGTCCAGATGCGATAAGCCTCCGTATCATCGGGATAGATCGTTACATAAAGACGCTTCGGATCAAATCCGATCCATTCCGGAGACGTAAGAAACTCGTATGCAAATTTCAAGGCATCTTCCTTGAAATAGTCACCAATGGAAAAGTTGCCGAGCATTTCAAAGAATGTATGATGTCTTGCTGTCTTGCCTACATTTTCGATATCGTTGGTGCGGATGCATTTCTGAGCATTCGTGATGCGGTTGCATCTGGGCTTTTCACGTCCATCGAAATACTTCTTCAATCCGGCAACACCTGCATTGATCCACAGCAATGTCGGGTCGTTGATTGGAACAAGGGAAACACCTGGTTCGATCATGTGTCCTTTCGAAACAAAATAGTCCAGAAATTTCCTTCTCACTTGATTACCTGTCAGATAGTTCATCGCTCTTCCTCCTGTAAAATAAAAACGCCCTGTTCTAAGGACGTCAAATAACGCGGTACCACCTTAGTTCAAATATTACTATTTGCCCTTGGATCCTTAACGCGGATGATACGTCAGGCATTGCCCTGAACACGCGAAGCAGCTTCATGCAGGTCTGCTGTATCTTCGCACCGACCAGATACTCTCTGAAAGCAGAATGGCTGCATTACTCATCTCCGCTACTATATTAACACAATTATTGATTTCTACCCATATTGATTACGCGTACAATGACCGGTGAGAGAATGATATTCGTCAGAACCTCAAACAGGAAATTTCCGCCGATCAGTCCGAAGATGATATAGGATCCCGTATTGGCAAAACCAAGCGCATTAGACCAGCCGCTGATCGTGTTCATGAAAAAAGCGAAGCAGCCAAGAATAAAGATTCCTGTATTAACTACCGGACAGGTGATTGCTGCCAGTATTGCAGCCAGCGTCTTCTTCTTGGTAAATGTCTTATAGACAAGACCGGAACAGAATCCCGCAAGCGTACCTTTTAAAATGACCGTCAAAACAGTTCCGAAAACGCTGACCGCCAGAAACGGCGCAGCATCCCCTGAAGCTAGGACGACGACGGAGAAAACAAAACCGAGCCATGCGCCGGCATAGGGTCCATAGAGAGCAGCTCCTACGACGATCGGAATCAGGACGAGCGAGATCGAGAAAGTCCCGAAACGGATGAAAGAACCTAAAAGTTGCAGCACGATCACAATGGCGGTAAATATGCCTACAGCGGCAATGGTACGGGTCTTTTCATTTTTCATATTCCAACAGCTCCTTTAATCCGGTCTTCCTTCTCTTCATTTCCCTGCATATTCCCTGTTTTAACAACTGTTCATTACCGATGATCACAAGCTTTTTCTTGGCACGAGAGATTGCAGTGTAGATCAAATTTCTGTTGAGCATATGCAGATTCCTTCGGTCAAAGATGAAATAAACAATCTGATATTCCGATCCCTGAGCTTTGTGAACAGAAAGCGCGTACGCCAGTGCAATATCATTCAGATCATCGTAGGGATAGAAGACATAAGTCCCAGAGTAGTTTACCATTAAACTCTTTTCTTTGTCATCCACGTCTTCCAAAATTCCGATATCGCCGTTATATACGTCGTCATTGGGTCTGTTTTTCAGTTGCAGGATCTTATCTCCTTCGCGAAAGATGAATTTGCCGGATTTCTTCTGTCTTTTTTTGTAGCTTTCCGGATTGAAGGCTGCCTGAATCTCGACATTGAGATTGTCGATCCCCCATTCACCGCGGTACATCGGTGCCAGAACCTGAATCTGATCCATAGTAAATCCTTCTTCAAGATCCTGATTAATCAGACCTATGAGATCAAAATGGTCTCTGTATATGTCATAGAAACGGATATCTTTCTGATATAGAGAGATTTCTACATTGTTTTTTCTGACGTCTTCCGCAAGCGAAATGATCTCGTTTCCTTCACTCTGGCGATAATTGAACTCAAGATGTGTTACGGGAATGACTTTCGAATCGATCAGATCGTTCAGGATATTTCCGGGCCTGATAGAAGGAAGCTGATTGTTGTCACCGATAATGCATATTTTCCTGACCCTTCCGCATGCTTTCAGAAGCGAAGCAAAGAGAGAATTATCGACCATCGAGAATTCATCAATGATGATTGCATCGTAGATCAGCGGGTTTTCAATGTCATAAATGAAAGTGTTGTTTTCCTTATTCCATTTGAGAAGGGAATGAATTGTTTTGGACTCGACATCGCAGATCTCGTTGATCCTTTTGGCAGCCCTTCCTGTCGGAGCTGTGACGATCATGTTTCCAAAGGGATATGCCCTTTTGAAGATATCGACCATTGCCTTGACGATCGTCGTCTTACCGGTACCGGGACCGCCGACAATGATTGAGATATCATTGCGGAAAAACTGAGCGATCGCTTCCTTCTGTATCTCATGGTAAGTGATCGAATGCTCATTCTCGTTCATGATGATCCCCTCTTCGATCAGTTCATCTTCAATATTGAGCCCACCCTTAAAGTTTCTGATGAAATCAGCTATGTATAGCTCATCATAATAATCGTTGTAAAGATAGATTCTGTCGTTTTCAATATGGAGGTATTTCTTCTCAAGACATCTTTCGATGATCTCATCGAGATTATCGATACCGCCGTAGAAATCCAAAACAGAATTCAGCTTCTCATATGTCAGATAAAGGTCACCGCTGTTGAATGTATATTCGCTGATCAGATGGATCAGGTAAGCCTCACGATACTTGTTTTCGGCATCATCAAAATCGATGCGCGAAGCAAAATGCCTGACTTTCTCAAAACCGATGCCATATATCTCGTTGTAAAAACGGAACGGATTGTCATTTCCTACTTCAATTGTGGCGAATTTAAAACGATCATAGATACGCTGAGCATCGTTGCTGGAAAAACCGCCTGACACCAGATAAAGCAGCGTCTCCTTCTGAGGGTCATTCAGTGTAGCGAAGCCATCAATGATAGACAGACACTGTTTCTCACTTAAACCTACTTCAGTGATCTTCTGCGGATCTTCTTTCAGAACAGAGAGCGTTTCGCTTCCGAAACAGTTGTAGATCTTTTCCGCAGCCTTTTTTCCGATAAACGGAAAAGCGGAACTTTTCAGAAAAGAAATGATCTCTTCCTTCTCCTCAGGTATATATTTCTCTATCGTGAGAAGCGAAAACTGAAAACCATAGCGTGGATGATCGATATAAGAACCGCTGAGTATGTAGCGCTCGTTCTTTTCATAATCAAAAGAAGGACCGGTCACAGTGATGGTCCCGTCGTCCGTAACGAATCTCGTTACCATATACGAATCATTCCTGTATATGGTTTTTGAAAAAACGCCTTCGATGATCTCTATCGTCTCGTTATTTTCCATTGACCCTGTTCATCAGCCTCTGATTGAGGTCTTCATTTTCGATATATGTACTTTCGATGACGCCGCCTCCCAGAAGTTCGCCGTCCTTATAGAACACGGCCTGCTGTCCTGGTGTAACTGCCTTAATTTTCTGAGGATATGTGAGAAGCGCTTCATTCATGCCTATTTTCCTGATATGCACTTTATTATCCTGCTGCCGGTATCTGAATTTGCATTCGATATTCCCATCATCTATTTCCCTGAGCCAGTTGATACCGCTGATATATGCACTGTCCGAATAAAGATATTCCTCATTTTCAATCGAAGTCAGATACAGTTCGTTCTTTACGACGTCCTTGCCAACACAGAAATACGGTCCGCGGCCGCCGCCGACACCAAAGCCTTTACGCTGACCAATCGTATAATAATAGACGCCCTGATGTGTTCCGACTTCCTCCAGAGTATCTATATCTATGATCTTTCCTTCTTTCATTGGAATATAGTTTTTCAGAAATTCACGGAAATTTCGTTCGCCGATAAAACATATCCCGGTTGAATCTTTCTTGTCTGCGATCGGCATATCGAGTGACTTTGCGATTCTGCGAACTTCTGTCTTGTCAATATCGCCCAAGGGGAATATTGAAAGATCCAGTGCTTTCTTATCCACTTGCGCAAGAAAATAGGATTGGTCTTTATTCAAGTCAGCAGCTTTGTAATATCGGATGCCTTCGTCAGTCGATACAGATTTAAAATAATGTCCCGTTGCAATGCGGTCGAAGCCATGATCCAGCGCGAATTTCAGAAAATGATCGAACTTGATGTATTTATTGCAGAGAATGTCCGGATTCGGCGTTCTGCCGCGCTCATATTCTTCAATGAAGTTTTTGAATACCGAATCCCAGTATTCCTCAATATAGTCGCTTCTCAAAAGTTCCAGTCCAAGTTTTTCCGCAACGGCTTTTGCGTCATTGTAGTCTTCTTCCTGCGGGCAAATATCATTGTTCAGTGTATTATTGCCAAGCGTATCATTGTTCAATGCGGAATCCCAGTTACGCATAAAACAGCAGGTCACATCATAACCTGCCTGTTTCAGAAGATGTGCTGCGACGGCACTATCTACGCCGCCGGATAAACCTACCAGAATCTTCAGCATTCTTTTCTGATTTCTCCGCATGTTTGATAATGCGGACAATCACCCCCACATCCCGACATTGTCTTCAGTTTCTTGAACAGTTCGATTTCTTCTTCGTCATAACCGACCTGCAGATTCTTGTCATCAATGATGATCGGCCTTTTCAGTATTGAAGGATTCTTGACAATGAAGTCACAGAGCTGATTCAGAGACATTGATTCGATATCGACTTTATCCTCCTGAATGATCTTAGATCGTTTGGATATGATGTCATCGGTACCGTTTTCCGTTCTGGATATGAGGTATTTAACTTCTTCCTTGTTCAGAAGCGTATTGAAAATGTTCTTCTCAATGAATGGAAGATGGTTATTTTTCAGATAATTCTTTACTTTTCGACAGGATGAACATCCCGGAGATGTATAAACAACTATCATTTCTTGTATTATACAACACCATGTTTGATTTTATTTACAGCAATGCGTTAATATAGGTACAGGAAATAGTAGATCGCACGGTTGTCTTTACAGAGAGGATGCAGACGGTGAAAACATCCAGCGGCATGCGATTCGAATTGGGACCTGAATTGTCTGACGGCATGAGTCGTCTGCGTGCTTCCGCGTTAAGGAATCAAGTGAAAAGATAAGGTGGTACCGCGCATCTGCGCCCTTGTGCTCACCTTTTTTATTATTTCAGGAGGTATGAAATGAAACGTATGTTATCTGGCATCAAGCCAACTGGACAGCTTACACTGGGAAACTACATCGGCGCATTACGCAACTTTGTCAATTATCAGGACGATTATGAAATGATCGTCTTTATCGCCAATCTTCACTGCATAACCGAATATCAGGACCCCGAAGATCTCAGAAAGAATCTGACGGATGCCGTTGCGTTATATCTTGCCTGCGGTCTGGACCCAACAAAAGCGACCATTTTCCTTCAGACAGATGTTCATTCCCATGCTGAACTGGGTTACATTATGGCCTGCAATACCTATCTGGGTGAACTCAACCGGATGACGCAGTTCAAGGATAAATCTGCCAAAGGCGAAAAGAACATGACTGCCGGCCTTTATACCTATCCGTGTCTGATGGCGGCCGATATTCTGCTCTATGACGCCGACTACGTTCCGGTCGGCGAAGACCAGAAACAGCACGTCGAACTTACCAGAGACATCGCTCAGCGTTTCAACAATAAGTACGGTGAGACATTTGTCGTCCCCGAGCCGCTGATTGCCAAAGTCGGCGCCAGGATAATGTCTCTTTCCGATCCTTCGAAGAAGATGTCCAAATCGGACGAAACGAATAAGGGCTGTATCTATCTTCTGGATGATCTGAAAGTTGCCCGCAAGAAAATTATGTCGGCTGTGACTGATTCTTTCGGTGAAATCAGACTCGATAAAGTTAATCAACCCGGTCTCTACAATCTGATTGAAATCGCATCTTCCTTATCCGGTGAAAAGATGGAAGACATCGTCAAACAATTCACCGGTCAGGGATATGGAAAGCTCAAGGGATACACTGCCGATCTGGTCTGTGGAGAACTGGAAAAGATCCAGGCGCGCTACAGGGAAATCATTGACTCGCACAGGATTGAGGAAATCCTGGAAGACGGTGCCTGCAGAGCTTCACTTATTGCCGATAAAAAACTCGAGGAGGTCAAGAAGAAGATCGGACTCGAAATCAAATATCAGTAAAAAAGCCATGAAAATGGCTTTTATTCTTCACTGTTTTCGATCACTTCGCCCGAATTGATCCGATCGAATCTCTTTTTGATTTTTGTCGATGATACATTCAGATCATAGAAGATCGAACCAAGCTGTTCATAAGTTCTGTAGAGATCATCGCTGCGCTTCTCGTATCTGTTGAATTCGACTGCGAGTTCGGAGAGAAGCTTTGCGATCTCCCTTGCCCGTTCATCTTTCTTCTTCCCGAGATAAATTGAACGAATTGCGGTAATATAAGCCATCAGCGTTGTCGGCGAAACAAGGAAGACCTTCTTTGAATAAGAATAATCGACCAGCTCAGGAAACGAACTGTATATTGTCGCAAATATAGCTTCCGCCGGAATAAACATATATGCCAGATCCGCCGTCACATCGGGAATGATGTATTTGTTTGCGATATCATCGATGTGTTTTCTGATGTCGTCGCGGAATTTCCGGCGATAGAGTTCCCTGCTTTTCTCATCGAGTTTCTTGTCCACCATATGACGGTAGTTTTCTAGAGGAAACTTTGAATCGATACACAATAGACCGAATGAACCTTCCGCAAGCAATACAGCATCGGCGATAGAGCCGTTGGGAAGCTTGTATTGTTTTCTGTAGAAGTTCCTGTTTTCGCCATATATAGTGTCAAGCATTGAATACAGCTCTATCTCACCGAAGGTTCCCCTGCTCTTCTTGTCGGTCAGTATGTCTTCCAGTGAGATGATACCCTTTGAAAGTTCATCGAGATTGTCCTGCGTCGCAAGGATCCTTATCATCTTCTCATTGATGGAATTGAAAACTTCGTTAGATGATTTGTTCGACTGAATGATATTGGAATTGACGCGCTCTGAAAAATCGGAAAACTGCGAGTTGAGTGAGATACCCAGATCACTGAAATCGCGATTCAGTGAAGATCGAATCTCGTAGATGGAACGGCTCAGTTCATTGTTCAGGTCGTTGGTCCTTTTGGCGTTGCTCAAAACGATGATCAGTATGATCAGCATCGTCACGGCAAAAAGCGCTGCCATCAGGATCAGTAATGTGTTGCTGTCCATTATTCTTCCTCGTTATTCAGATAGTCGCGCAGCAGCTGCATGCGGCTCAGTGAGTTGTCGTCTTTTTCTGTATTGATGATCGAAAGCAGAAAAACATATACGCTGTAGGCGGATATGAAGATCAAAGTCATAATCGAAAGGTAATCGGAAATATTCTTAAGCATCTTCTTCTCTCAATTTATTATACAATTCTTCTGCAGTTTTTCTATTGAGTACGCTTGACAATTCTTCAAGCGAGAGTGTCCT